>Ga0129333_10000012_pt1 | contig 113974 bp, 155 predicted proteins | sample CPB6_08_DNA_FD_94474 | JGI IMG/M metagenome (GOLD analysis project Ga0129333, IMG submission 94474) | Freshwater to marine salinity gradient microbial communities from Chesapeake Bay, USA - CPBay_Sum_0.6_0.8_DNA | ecosystem: Environmental > Aquatic > Marine > Coastal | place: USA: Chesapeake... | reverse complement strand
TGCGTTAGATAATGACGTAGATCCTGAAGGTGACGGAGATGACATTCTACCAGGACTTATCCCTACAGAGCTTTGAATCCCTTAACTCGGAATAATTTCTCCAACCCAGTCCTACCCCCAGTGTTCTTATCTAAACTGCTTACGATCCTCTTCTCATAAACACACTCAAAATCATCAGGTGCTTGATACTCTGACACAAACACTATATGCCCCTTTTGTTCCATACTTCTACACCAATCAAAAAACTTATCATGGTCAAATGCTCCAGTAGCATACTTTGTAGTGCTTGCGTATGGGGGGTCGCAATAGATTAAACTGTTAGGTGGAATCTGTAACTCAGTGTAGTCACTATGGATTAGTTTTATACCTTGCAGTTTAGGGCTTTGTTTAACAGCGTTTTTGTATGCTTCATTAACATAATCTCTGTTTCCACTCCTACTCCAACCACCTAGCCATTTAGCACCAAAACTATAAGTAAAACCAGCAAATGCCTTCAACTCTGTGTCTGGCGATGATCGCAAAGCTTTATACATATCCTCTGTGAACTCAAGCCTACTCTTAGGAATGTCTTTTAAATTATCCCTTATAAACTTTAAAGCCTTAATCACGTTCGCATTAGCATCAGCACCTATTCTGTCACCTGACACCTTGTCTATTAAGTTAGCCCCGCCTACAAAAGGTTCTACCCATGTACGATCTCCTCTTAACGGAATCATAATTTCTAAAATATCTTTAGCTATTCTATTTTTAGATCCTACATATTTCATGCTTCATCCCTCATTAAATCTAAGTGCTAGCATCTTTGGGATTATAAGCCTTAAGGTACTTAATAACCTCATCTGGGGCAAGTTTCCATAGATCCCGTATTAAATACTTAATTTGTTTTTCTATACTATCCTTTAAATAAACACTGTTTGCATAGTATCTTGTAACATTATTATGTCTATATAATGCCCATTTTTTATTCTCTACGGCACTAACCGTCTCAGCCTCACTTACCAACAAAGCTAGGTTGTCCGATAGTAACTGAACAACTGCTGTCACTAAACTATCTGTGCAACGTGATGTGCTTATTCCACGTTGAGATAACATATACTTAATCTGTTTGCAATAATCATTATAAACATCAAACAGGATATAAAAATGAGCTCCGTTAGTTTTGTAATCTTCGTTAACTATGGCTGCATATTCATAGTTAGTACGCAACACGCTCTCCGCATATCTTAAAACAATCAAATTACTTACATTATTATAGCAACAAAGATCCTCAGCAGCAGATACTATGACACTAACAGCATTCCTGACAGGGTAGCTAGCTGCTATGCTTAATGCTTTCTCTAAATCCCAACTACTACCCACCATAAACTCCAATCTTCCACTCCTCTAAAATATATTTAGAAGATTTAGGGCCTACTTTAAAGTTGCCATAAAAACCTATACCATCATCCACTCTATTTAAAATCTCAATGAACGGGTTGCTTGGAGAATACTGCACTACTATAGTCTGTAATATATTGTTGAAATCTCTAGCTGTTTGATCTTCTATAGTAAATTTTAATAAACTCTTATCTGGTAAATCTTTAAGTATGTATAGCCAAGACTTACCCAAAAAGTGTTTAGCATGGTAGTATTCAGCCTTATCTATAGGCTCGCCTGCATGAGTAACACTAGTAGATATTTTATACTTTCCTACTGCACCTTCTATAATTTCTATTAAATTAGTTGATATTTCTGGCATTACGTTCACTCCATAATCTAGTAGCTAAATAACTTTCCTCATTTCGTTTAAATGACGGTATTATATTTTTCATGTGTTCTCCTATTTTTATCTCTTCGCCATTTAAAAAGTCAAGCACACACTCCTCAAGTAAAAATTCCACATCTGTTAATCCGTAATTTAGTTCCTTGAGTTTAGCTGTTACTTCACTACTAAATACCTTAGCATAAAACTCAGGAGGTACTGAGATATATTTAGTAGACTTACTCTTTACGAAAAGTGCAATGCTGTCTTCTGTAGGTAAATCTGCATAGAAGTATTCATTAAGTCTGCCACGTCTTATTAATTCAGGCGGTACAGAGCTAATTGAATTTCCAGTTAAAACAAAAAACAATGTCCCATTATTCTGCATAAAATCTAACAACTTCTTAAGTATTCTTTGTGTAGTTCCTGAGTGATCGCTAAGGGTGTTTGAGAACATCTTATCTACTTCATCTATGAGAATTACAGCTCTGCCTATCGTAGCAATATAGGATAAAGCTTGATCTATAGCTTTTTCACTATTACCTTGAAAGCTATCTAGGGCAGAATGAACATCGAATAGATAGACTGGGCAGTTTAATATTTCAGCACATTTAAAAGCAGACATAGTTTTCCCAGTACCTGGAACTCCAAAAATAGAAATACCTTTTAATTTAATTCCTGTATTATTATCAAAGCAGATAGCTCTTCTCTTAAGCCAAGTAGTTAACCCATTCATTCCTACTATTTCTGTAGAGGTGGTAAGTACCCTAACTAGAGGATTTCTTTTACACAGATCCTCCAAGAAACCTTCCAAGTAATCTGTAAGATTTACTCGCTCAAATTTAAACTTAAAATCTAAAGCATCCTGCTCAGTGCAGATTACTAATACTGCCTTAGCTTGATAATCTTTTTCAACGAAAGACTGTAAAGCTTTATTGAGAACAGAGATACTTTTAGTTATCTCAGGAACCATAATCACAAATGGAGTAACCCCAGCATTTCTTTGATTAGGTTTTAGTAGATATGCCTCAAGTGCAGTTTCGTAAGTGTTGTTAATATTACTAGGAGAAACAGTCTTTGTTCCTTTACTTATTTCTAGGATAGATTTTTCAGGAGTTAAAATTACACTTCTAGTTAAAAAATTCTTAGCTTTACTTAAAAATTCTGATTGTGCTTGTTTGGCATAGGGAGTAGCAAAAACTAGAACTTTACCTCTTTTAATTTTAAATAGATTTTCTAAGTCGTTATCCACACATTAAATGATACCATGTATCAAAGTTTATGTACTTATCAAATTTGAGAGGGCTAGAAAGCCCTAGAAACTACGAAAAATAAGTAAGGGTAAAAGTATTAGGTTTAGCAAGTTTTTGTTTCTTGTGGGCGAACGTAGATGTGTTTGATTTGATTTCTCTGCGATTTTACCAATGTCCAATCTTTCCCCCGCACCCCCTATCTACTCGTTTCACTCGTCAATAAATACTAAGAAATTAAGATAAATAAAAGTGAGTTCAGTATCCTTGAATAGTTAGACTAGGTAAGGAAATATATGAATTATATTAAACTATGGAGGAAGTTAGCTTACTAGGATTTCTCTCTCTTTCTCTTCTCTTTGGAGTTATGAGAAGTGAAGAAATATTAGGGATTTATTATCCTGGGTGGGGGGGTGCGGGGGGAGGGTAGGGGAATGCTAAAATTTAGTCATTTGTGTTATAATTGAGCTATGGCACAAAACATAAAGAAAATTACATTTACTAATTATTTAGCTAGCGTAGAAAGAATATCTTATCTTCCGTTATTAGAAACTTCTGAGTCTATAATAAATAAAAGCATTATTGATGACGTATTAACTATTACTTACGATGTAGATAAACTTAAAGCTTACGCTAATAAAACTAAGAAAATGTCCTCTTATAATTACACAGATATATTAGCAGGACAATACGCAAACAATATTATAGAATTATCTGTAGATAGTTAGGCAAATTATTCTTTGGGCATGGTATAATTAGAGAGTGAATGCCATACGAGGTTTTTCAATTTCTAGATTGCTTTAGAAAAAAATGTTGTAAGAGAAGAGGGGAAACCCTCTTTTTTTACGTCTATACGAAAATGTAGTATAATGTTTAAGTAGGTTAACATCCTATGATAGGCAGTCCACTCAATTGATAAAAAAAGCATTCATAAACAAATATTCCTACGTTCCTAAGCAGACCTACTTAGACATGGAAGAATATTTAAAAGATTATACAGTAGCCGTCAGGCATTTAATTTATCACATAATAAACTCCACACTAAAAGAGTACGATAAGGAACATAAAACTTGGATTCCTATACCGTCTACCGCTATAAGTAAAGAGTTAGGTCAAAGTGTAAGAGTTAAAAACTTAGAAGAGATTGGGCTGATACGAATTAAGCCTCTCAACGATTTCGGGAAAACCTATAGCAGATTCGGACACCTATGTAGAGAGTATGAGGTTTCTGATACTGTCTGGGCAACATTTACAGACTCCTTAGATAACAACAGAAACTCTAAAGAGTTTGTTAATATCTTTAACGGAAGACCTAGAAAAATAATAACTAACAGCAAAGATACGCTAGGATCTAGAGGGGTTATGCCTAGTTCCTTAGTATCCAAGTCTATAAATGCGATGCAAGCTTTCAGGTTTAACGCTAAGAGTACACAAGAACACATAGAGTATATGAGACGTAAATCCCATAACTCAAAAACAGAAAAGTTTAGATATATAGCTGATTTACATGCCTATAATTACATTATGTCTGGATCTACGTGGGTTAATATGGCTGAGGCTGAATACCATTCGGACTATGCTACTCAAATGTCTGGAAGGGTTAGCGAACTTGGGGGAGGGTTTCAATCCTGTTCCAGACTTATGAAGCACGCTGCATTTTTCGGAATGAAGGATATAAATAACTACGATCTTAAGTCTTCCCAAATATTAGGGGTAATGCAACTCTTCGAGGAGGCAGGGGTAAGTACCGAGGCTATAAATAATATATTAAAATTAGATAAAGCTAAAACGGCTGCCGACTTATCGCTTACTTTAGACTCCTTTAAAAAAGTTTTAATAGAGGTAATATTAGGGGCAGATTTACCAGTCTTTGAGAAAGCTGGCAAGTGCAAGCATAATAACTCTTTCTATGATGACATAATGCTAGGAGCTATAGGGGATAGTACAGAAGTGTACAAAAAAGTATACGACTGGCTACAACCGCTAAAAAAAGACATAGATAAATGGCATAACGTCTTACTAGAGAAAGCTTTTAGAGATAAGAATTGCAGAAATTATGTACTTAATAAATGCGGTATAAATTTTCATCTAGGGGAGTATATAAACAAGAAAGGCAAAATAGTCAGTAAGTCAGAGTTAAAGAGACAATTAGCAGCATTTTATTTGCAAGGGCAGGAAGCCTGTTTTATTCACCACTTAACTATACTAAGTAAAAAATATGGGTTTACGGTGATATCCAATCAGCACGATGGGGTAGTCACTATAGGGGAGATACCAGCAGAGGCGACTAAAGAGGCTTCCGAACTATCAGGACTTAAATATGCAGAACTAGAGAAGAAAAACTTTGTAGAGGGTAAAGAGTTTCATCAAGTACCTGTAGTTAAAGAAATAAAAACTCCTGAAATAGTTAACACCACTAAGAAAATTACTGTAGAATCTAAGGGCAGAAAAAGACGAAGGCGAAAACCTCCTGAGGATTTACCTACCGAATGGCAGTATGAAGAACTTACCCCAGAAGCACTAGCAGTATTATTTGGTTGAGTTGTGGTATACTAGCTGAAAAGGAGAAAACATGCCAAAACGATCTAAATATTTAATCTTAAAAGATATAATTGATAAAACTTATTTAGAAGTTTATAAAATACCTATTAAAATTTCACCAGGTATAAACTTTGAGCATATTAAAAATACTTATAACTTTTTAAGCAAAGCTACTAATATAGACATGGCGGATTTTATTAAATTCACTATGGAGAACTGGGTAGTCATAATGAGTAAAATAGCAGCTCCTTCTACTAGAGAGCAGGAATGTATGAAGACATTTCATATAGGTTACTTTGCAGCGGCCATAGAACAGTTCTTAATTATATATGCCGACCGAAAAGATTTAATAGGCTATATACCAGGCGACTTTAGACATAACGAAATAGTAGATCTAGTTCGCAAAGGACTGAGTAAAGAAGATGCCGAAAGAAAAATAGAAGCTAAATATAATATAGAGAAACCTAAAGCTAATCCAGTAGAGGTAGAAAAATTAATTAGAGAAAATGCTAAATTGAAAGAGCAGATGAGTAATTTACTATCTTCTATGAAGAACAGACAAACTAAGAATAAAGAAGAAATAGATAGACTAAATATGGAGATCCGAGAACTTAAGGATGTAGTGCAGAAATATAGAACTGGGCAGTTACAGCCTAACTCCACAAAAGTAAATTACTGCGTACCGCAAGTTGGGGATAGACCTTTTCAAGTAGGGCAAAATATGTTTCCAGACTTAAATAAAATTACCGATAAACTTATAGCAACCTTGAAGAAGACCAAAGAATCTACAGATATATTTAGTAACTGGCACGAAGCAGACGAAACCAGAAGAGAAGAGATCCGAAAGACTAGGCAGTATATTACTCAGCATGAGATGTATGAAGAGTTTTGGAGCTTGCTAGATTCCAAGAAAGAACCATCTAACTAAAAGGAAAATGAATGACATTAGACAAACAGCAGCACCGACTCAAAAAGAGTATAGGTATCAATGTAAACATCTCTAGAAACTTTGCTGACTACGGATCAGAAGGAGAGAAGGTTCGTATTTTTCTAAGACAGTTCATGGAGAATCCAGATATACTATTTCCAGGTAAAGTTTATGTTGTGCAGACTGAGGAAGTAGAACTATACCAAAAAGCTTTATTTTTTATAGCACAAATATTAAATAAGGTAAATCGCATAGATTACTGTAAAATAATATCTATAAATGATATAGTTTCAGGGGAATATAATATTAGCTCTATTACCGTTAGGGAAGAGTTAGGTAAAAACCATGTACTAGGTGTTATGGATATGTTTGATGCAGCTAAAGAAAATATAGAGTATATCTCTAGGATACAGAATTTCTTTTCTAAGTGGTTAACTGAGGGTAAGAGCTTGGTTCTACTAACTGATAAAAACCCAAGATTAGAGATAGAGGCAAGCCCATATTACAAGTGGTTTCAATCTGTGTTAAAATCTAATCTCATAGGAGGTTTAATTTGAGTTTAGGGTTAATACTAATAAGCAAAGTAGTAAGAGAGAAAGACATCTCGATCTTAACTAGCATAAACACAAAGCTTCTATGGGAAGAAGAATTAAAAGTATTTGAACCTATTAGGGATTACTTTAATCGTTACAGAGTAATTCCCGATGAAGAGTTTTTAAGAACCGAGTACAGGATAGTGTTAGCTCAAGAGGCTATCTGCACGCAACCTTGTGAGTACTACGTAGAGAAACTGCGAGATAGATTCGCTAGAGATGCTATAGCAACTTTATTAGAAAGAAAAGATACTCTATTAACTAAATCTTGCTCAGATATGGCAGATTTAATTTTTGGAGTTTACTCTGAATTAACCACCCTAAGTGATAAGAACTATTATTCCGATATGGCAGAGAATCTAGCCAAAGCTGAACGCAGGATATATGAGAACAGAGATGGTGTGTCTATGGGTGTACCTATGGGGTTTGGCGAAGTAGATACCATGCTTTTAGGGCTAAGAAAGACTGATCTAGTAACGCTGTCTGCCCCTTCAGGGGAAGGTAAATCTTGGATGATTTTGCATTGTTTACTGACTGCACAAAACGCAGGATATAAAACCATGTATATTAACATGGAGATGGATGATGACGAATCCTCTGATAGAATGTTAGCTATGCTTACTCAAATTAATGCAGATTATATTATGACTGGGGAGATAAACCCCAAAGGATTGGAAGCTATTAGGGAGGCAGTAGAGAAGGCAAAAGAGAAACCAGCTATGATATTCGTGGACGGTAATCTAAGTTATAGTATAAATGATTTACTTGCAGCTATTCATTTCTATAAACCTGATGTTATTTTCATAGACGGGGTATATCTTATGAATGATGGTACTACTGGATGGAACGGCTCTATATATGAGAAGCAAAAAGCAGTTATAGAGAAACTTAAACAAGCAAACAAAAAATACAAGATTCCAATTATGATGTCTACGCAGAACGTGTCTGCTAAGATGCAGAGAAAAGAAGCTAGTAAAGCTAATATATCAGGAGGGGCAGACATCATAAATGCCTCCTCTGTGGTAATTGAGGTAAGAACGTATGAAAGTGATAACGATTTCTACGAGATGACTATAGTTAAAGTGCGAAGAAACGCGCCCGAAGAGAAAAGAAAGTGGCTAATGCGAAGAGATATGAGCATACATAAATTTGAATTTGCAGGATTTATCACGGAAGGTGGTAACCTTAGTAATAGCTTCACTTATGAAGACATAGATTTAAAGGAGTTGATGTGAAAGTAGCAGGAAATAGAATATGTGATGTTTTAGTTATATTAGAGCCGTCAAATCAATCGATGTCGGAATTTATAGTTAGCGAGTCTGGCAAGATACTTACCTCCACCCTAAAAGAAGCTGGTGTAGATTTATCTAAAGTTTCCTTTATAATTCCAGCCCCAGAAATACCTAGAGAAATCAAGAAAATAGAAAAAGCAGCCAAAGAATTTGTACTAGCTTGTAGAGCTGACTTCTTAAAAATCTTTAACACTTTTAAGCCTAAAGCTCTATTATATGTGGCCAAATATGCTGCGCTGCAAGTTTTTGGGAGATCCGTGGTAGCTGGAGACTTTGAAGGCATCATTAGGAAAGTTGAAAGTCATCCATACCCTATAATAGGCTGTATAAGCATTAGAAATGCAGCTATGTATAAAGATTCTATATCTTTAGTTAAAGCTCAAATAATGATGCTTAAAAAGCTAATACAGAATAACTTTGAGTATAATGATAATTTATTTAAGTTTGAGAATAATTATGAGTGGAGAGTCGATATTTCAGACATACTAGAGAATAGGCCGACTGCCATAGCTTTTGATACGGAGACTACTGGACTTGACTGGAAGATAAACAAACCGATAGTTTATCAGATGACTTTTAAAGAAGGACATTCTATTTTAAGTCCAGTAGCAGAAGATTATTTTCCTGAGTACTTTAGAGAGACTTTTGGCGAGTTTAGTTATGATACTTTAAGAGACCAGTGGAAAGAGTTAATAGAAGATCCTAACATTAAGAAGATAGGGCATAATATAAAATTTGATATGCACATGGCACTTAATCTAGGACACAGACTTAAAGGTTTATACGTAGACACATTGCAAATGTTATGGTCTATAGACGAGAATATGCCATCGAAAGGTCTAGATAATGCGGTTAAAATATTTGTGCCTGAGCTTGCTGGCTATGCAGATAATTTTAATAGAGAGACGGATAAAGGGCAAATGATAGCCGTACATCCTACAGATATGATAGACTATGCAGGAGGAGATACAGATGCCACTTTTAGATTATGCAAGACTCTAATAAAGATCGCTAAAGAAGATCCAAGTAATCTAAAGGTATTCAGTAAAGTTAAGATGAGAGCTATAGAGACATTTTTTGACATGGAACGTACTGGAATTAGAGTAGACGTTAACTATTTTGACAGTATATCTAAGGAATACTTAAAACATTTAAAAGAGGAAAGTGTAGAAATAATTAAACTCATCCCTCCTAAAATAAGACGTAAGTATATGTTTGGTAAAAAAGCTGAAACCAAAGAGCCTTTAAGATTAGGGAATAAAGAGATGATGAGAGATGCGATATTTTCCGAGGACGGTTTAGGGATTATTCCTATTCCAGATAAAGGCTATGAACCTTCTAGTAAAACCAAAGAAGTAAAAATTCCTTCTATAGCGGTCAACACGCATTTAAAATTCTTTAAAGAGCAAGGCTACGAACTAATAGATAGGTACTGCGACTACTCCAAGATATCCAAGATGAGTGATACCTACACAGGTGATAGAGAGAAGCTTACAGGGCTATGGCAGCATATAAAGTTTAACGAGGAAACAGGAGAGTACAGAATCCACCCTACCTACGATATCCACACTAACACTGGTAGATGCTTAACAGGGGATACTTTAGTTACAGTTAAACAGGGCAGAAAAACTATCACTAAGAGAATAGATCAAATAGTTGTTGGGGATTTAGTTTTAACGCATAAGCAACGCCACATGCCAGTAGCTAAGATTTTCAAGAACGGCAAGAAAGAAGTTTATGGAGTTTGCTTAGATAACGGCTTTGTAATTAGAGGAACTTTAAAACATAAGCTCATGTTAGAGTCGGGAGACTTTAAACAAATTCAACATTTAGACTATACAGATAAGTTAATGACCTATTCCAATGGCGAGTTTAAAGGATCTAAAGTTAATTCATTCTATTACAAAAAGAATGATCTAGTAGAGACATTCGATATAGAAGTAGAGGAAGATCACAGTTACATAGCTAATGGTATAGTATCACATAACTCAAACTGCAAAAGACCTAACATGCAGAACCCTCCGTCAAAAGGGGATCTAGCCGTGCAGTTTAAGAAAAGCATTATAACATCAGATGGTTTTGTTTTACTAGCAGCAGATTATTCTCAGATGGAGCTTAGGTGTATTGCCATCGCTGCAAAAGAGAAGGTAATGCAACAGATCTACAATGAAGGATTAGACATACACGCTAAAACCGCAGCAGAGATACTACTGAAGATAACTATAGAAGAATTTAGGAAGATAGACTCCAAATTAAGAAAAGAGTTAAGAAATAAAGCTAAAGCTATTATATTTGGATTTATGTATGGGTTATTGCCTAAAGGGTTTGTGGTTTACGCTAAACTTCTATATAATGCGGACTTTACTTTAGAAGAGGCCGAGATAATCAGAGAGACTTTACTGACTCAGACTTACCCTGGATTGGAACAATGGCATACAGATACTAAAGAGTTTGCACATAAACACGGGTATGTCAAGGCTCTTCACGGCAGCACTAGGCATTTACCAGCCATACACTCACACGATAAATGGGTTAAGTTAGAAGCAGAACGCTACTCCATAAATTCGTGTATACAAGAATTTGGTAGTGATATGGGCTTAATGGCTTTCTATTACATTATGAAAGATATGGATCGAAATAATATTAGACCCATAAATTTCATCCATGATGCTTTATATTTTGAAGTGAGAAAAGAATTAGCTGTAGAATATGCGAGTTACATAAAATGGTATATGGAGAATGTGCCCATAGCTAGAGATTTTGGCATAATCTCACCTATACCTTTTGTAGCAGATCCAGACTTAGGGGTTAACTGGGCTGACGTATTCACGTTAGCAGAATTGCAGTTTGAAATAGACGATCCCAAAAAAGAAAGAGCTAAAGACTTTAGACTATTCTGTAAAGAATTTAATGTAACTAAAGAGCAAGCAAGTAAATATTTCTGCTATGATGGGAATAACATACAAATGATAGCAACAAGACCAGACTTTTGTACTATCTAGAGGAGACAAAAATGCAAGAAATAGAATTTGATGAATTTGATGAATTTGATGAAGTAGTAGCAGAGAAAGTAGATGTAGAGGTTGAGGAAAAACTAAAAACATTATCGGCTACATATAACGACTTACGAGTTAAGCGTTTAGATAAAGAAAGGGAAGCTAAGGAAATAGGAAAAGAAGAGACTGCTACCAAGAATGAGATTGCAGAACTTTTCCCTAGTCTTGGAAAGCCTAGATTTTCTCATTCAGGAGTTAGTGTAGCTTCTGTAGATAATGAAGAAGTCGTTATATCTTTTGAGAAACTGTTAAGAACTATTACCGAGATTAAAAAAGGGGATATAACTCTTACGGCTAAAGACATACAAGAAATACAGCAATACATTAGCGTAGGCAAAGGCAAGGTAGAAAACGCTTTCACTAAACAAGAAGTAAATGATATGACCGTAGTAAATAAGTTAGGTAAAAAACTGGAAATAAAAGCAAAGTGAGTTATTCAGCTATAGCCAAAGCCTTAGAATTAACTAATGCCGTAGCTACAGAGGTAGGAGTTAAAGCAAGCTGTCCTTTAGCTCCGTGGACTCATGGCAATGGCACTGACTCAAGACCTTCCTTCACCATCAACGCACACAAAGGTAAATACTGGTATGGTTGTAGGGCTTGCAATCATACTGGTACTATAGATGATCTATTAGTAGATTTATACGGATATACAAAAGACTCTAAGTATATTTATTTAATGCCTGAAATGGCCAAGTTAGAAGCTTCAGACGAATTAGAGATACTGCCTGAAGCAAAGATAATAGAATTAACAGAAGAGCTTTATGACATAATTCCGCCAGTCACAGACTACAAAGTGGCTATGGATTACTGTGCGGCTAGAGGCATAAGCCCAGAGACTTGTGATAGATTAAATTTAGGGTATCATCCAGAAAAGAAAAGAATAGTATTTAATATTTATAATTACAGAGGTAAGCTGCTAGGGCATACTGGGAGATTCATCTTCAAAATCACAGGCGAATACAAAGATAAAGTTCCAAAGATACTAACTACTGCATTATCAGGAGTTAAGAAAACCTTACTGGGAATACACAAGGTAGATAATTCTAAACCAGTAATACTAGTGGAAGGATTATTCATGTATGCTAGATTGCACGAGTTCGGACTTGACGAAAAATATAATATCTTAGCAACTATGGGTACAGGAGTAACTAAAATACAAAGAGAGCTTCTAATCTCTTTAAGTTTACCTACTTACATGATGTTAGACAATGACGACTCAGGAAACAAAGCAATGTTCTTAGGTACAAATAAGCTACCCCCTCTAAAAGACATGTGTGAACATATGGTAGTATATAAAGTAACATACCCAGAAGGTATAAAAGATCCAGATGATCTGACAAAAGATCAAATCTATGGTATGCTTAGTAATGCAGATGTTATCGCAAACAAACCAAAAAGGAGAAAAGTAAAATGACATTCAGTTTCAGTGATTTCGAGGAGAAATCAAAACAAGATCAAATCAATAGGGAGAAGACTAAAGCCCTAAGTGATCAAAAATCCAATATAGTTAAAAAGTACGGCAAAGACGTACAAATTTTTACTAAGTCTAGAGTTAGGCTAGAGAAGGGTGCAGATTTAGGCGTTATCATCCTAGACAGAGACATAGAAAAAGTTTTACGTTACAAGGAACACCCAGTAATTCCTGGAGGAGATTTTAAGGAAACTTTCTATGCTGGTTGTTTTAGTACAGATCCAGGAGTGGGGCAAAACTGCCCGTTGTGCAAAGCTAGCAGTAGAAAGGTTAATGATGTAGAGCAGGCTAGATTTGTTTTAGGGTTAACTGTGTTGCTAGTAGACAGAAAGGCAGTAGACAGAAAGGCAGTAGACAGAAAGGCAGTAGACGGAAAGATTGAGTTTGTTCCAGTACCTAACTACGTTAGCAAAGGTAAAGCAGTCTATGGAAAGCAGCTGTGGGCAGTATTTAATGCAACTGCAAGACAAGGGCTAATCGACATCCTTAAAGAGGTGTATGCAGAGCATAAGACCATCAGAGGTTTGTATATTCCAGTCACTAGGTCAGCCGCAGAGATCAGTGCAGGGCATGGGGCATTAGGCACTATCAAGGGCAAGAATGGGATCGCTAAGACTTACCATTTCTATGGAGCTAATGCTGAAGCTATCATCGAAAAGCTTGCTAAACAAATCCAGCCAACGCCTATTACTAATAAAGAAGGTAAACTACTTAGTAGTGAGTTAGTGCCAGTGCACGATTACAAATGGGCATCAGAACCCCTAAACTGTTACGATGTTATGACTGGAAAGCTATCCCTAGAAGAAGCTACTAAGCTATTTGATCCAGACTATGTTGAGAAGTTAGATGAGTCTTCAGTAGATGATTTCTTCTCAGACGAGGAAGAAGTTAGCTTAGATGTAACTGCGACTGAGGAACTAGCAGAGGAGGAAATTACTCTAGTAACTACTAGAACTGCAGGTGGCAGAGGTAAGAAATTAAACTTAACTAAACCTTTAGTAGTAGAAACTGAAGTTGATGAGTTTGATGATCTTGAAGAAGTAGAAGAGGTAGAGGAAGAAGAACCACAAGCTCCAGTAGCTAAAAAGAAAAAAATAGTAATAGAGGATGATGATGGGTTTGATGATTTCGATCTCTAGAGGAGTACTTCCTGTAATTCTTACTATAGTAGCAGTAGTCTACTCTGCTGACGGAACTAAGATAGGCAATACCTATTTTAGTTCTGACGGCAATGTAACTAAAAAAATAGGAAATACTTACTTTAGCTCCGATGGTAGCCATACTACTCAAAGAGGAAATTTCTACTACAATTCTGACGGAACGTACATTCAAGTAACTCCCAACCAACAAACTAAAAAATGAAACCATTCATAAGCAGCTATGCCTACATTCCCTACGACATGCTAGGGGAGCACAAATCTAGATTTAGTAGTGATACACGAGTAAACATTAAAAATGCATTAACTCACGTACCTACTAAATTTATGGAAGATGGTAAAGATACTAGAATAACTGCTTACGATGACACAAGCTACTCAACCCACTTAGGAGTTCCTCTTGAGTGGGCTTTGAAGCCTGGTAGGTATGACCATCTGCCGTGGGAAGATAAAACTTGCATGGGTACTATGAGGCTCAAAGCCAAGAAAGAAATAGATCCTTATCACGAACAAGCCCCAGAGGGCCAAGCAGAGTTTATTCAAGGTATCCTAAAGGTGCTTGAGGAGAGAATTTCATGTTTAGCTACTGCGGATACAGGATGCCATACAAAAGGCACTAAAATAATAAGACATGACGGAACCTTAGTGAATGTAGAGGATGTTAGGGTCGGTGATTATTTAATGGGGGAAGACTCTCAACCTAAATTAGTCACTAAGTTATATAGGGGGTATGGGGAGATATATGAGGTTAAGCCTAGCAAAGGGCAATCCTTTAGATGCAATTCAGATCACGTGCTTAGGCTACAGCTAAATACTTCAGACTATCTCGGGGATGGATCTAATAGGATAGAGTATGTAAATATAACTATTAGTGAATACTTGCTAGTCCTTCATGTAGCTAATTCTCTAAAGTGCATATTTAGGCCTTACTATGGACTGCTCTATAAAGTACTGCCTGACGGGTTAGGTATAGAGACTTCCAGTTTTACTGTAACTAGAGTAGAGGATGATAACTTCTATGGCTTTACTGTAGAAGATAGTCTGTATCTGTTAGAGGATTTCACTGTTACCCACAACTCAGGTAAAAGCCCAGTAGGATTAGCAGTAGCTTCTAGAATAGGTTTGAGAACATTAATAGTAGTAGATCAAATAAACTTAGCAGATCAATGGAAACAGGAAGCTATAAATCTACTAGGAATGAATCCTAATCACGTGGCTATAGTGCAAGGTAAAGGGGGTTTTAATATGACTGCTCCTATTTGCATAGCCACAATTCAATCTATAAGAAAAGGCACAGCTCTCTACCCTAAAAAATTCTATGAGTCTTTTGGGTTTTGGATTTTCGATGAGGTTCACATTATGGGAGCTGCTACCTTCTCAGAAGCTTTTAAATATTGTTATGGGGCTTTCAGACTAGGATTAACTGCTACTGATGAGCGAAAAGACGGATCAGATAAAGTATATAAGTGGTTTTTGGGGCAACCTAGAGTTAAGGCCGAAGGCAAGTCAATGGATCTAAAAGCCTTTGTGCATAACTACTCCAACGGCGGCAAGTATCCATTTGGTAACAATCTAAGTATACATATTAGTCATTTATCCAAAGACAAGAACAGAAACAAATTTATAACTGGGCTAGTATTGGAGGCTTACAACAGAGGTAGGCACATCTTGGTTATAGGGGATAGGATACCTCAGCTAGAAGACATTAAAGAAAGGCTTATAAACTTAGGGGTTTCTGGCAAGGATGTAGGATTATATACAGGATCGGCCACTCAAGCTAATGGAAAAAGAAAAATCCTAAAAGAAAAAGATGTAAAAAGCATACTTAAAGACTGCCGCATAGTTCTAGCTACGTACAAGAAGGCCGAGAAAGGGTTAAACGTGCCAAGATTGGATTGGGGAATAGATATAACTCCAAGAGGCAAAGGTGTTCAGGTAACAGGTAGGGTGAGAAGATTAATGAAGGGTAAACCACTACCTGAATGGCACACCATCAGAGATGAGGAATACTCAGCTTTCTGCGGTATGTGCAATAGTCGAGTTTGGGAGTACAAGAAGAAAGGCTTCGATGTAGAATTTATTGGATGAACAAAAAACGGAAATTAACTTTTAATGAATGTATAGCTAGAGTATCTAATGTCAAGGCCTTTTCTGATAAAGTCTCTAAAGAAGTATATAGACAAGACCCCGATGTACTACTGCTAGAAAATAAAATACCCTATAGAGATCGCAGAGTTCATGGAGGTAAAGTTAAGAGTGTTACTAGAATGGATCTTAAGGCACATTTTGGTATTAGTGATATAGTGTTTGCAGAGTTCATAAAAAGTAGCCCTAAACTACTACCTAAAACTAAAACCAAAGAAGGACTTTACGGGCATCTAGCTTATGATGAACGAGAAGTTAAGAGATTTATAGAATATTTTAAAGTATTCCTATCTAATAACCCTTGGCACAAAAGAACTTTCATAAAGAATAGTGTTGGGGGATTTAGGTTAGTTCCTGCTATGCGAGATGAATTAGTAAAGGAGTAAATTATGACTATGCCTACAATAAAAGATAAGTTACTGGATACCATACAAGCAATAGCGAAGTACCAAGAAGGCTGGGATGGCGAAGATGCTAAACCAGCCACAGCTAAAGCTATAGAGGAAGCTAAGGATTTTGTATATTGGTTAGCTTCTAGGCATAAACTATTAGGTCAGACTATTCCGCACATATCACTAGCTAATGATGGGGAAGTTAATTTTTTGTGGAGAACTGAAAGGGGGGTTTTAGACTTAGGATTCTATGGTACTGGTACATATTCATACTACGCCAAGATACACGACACCCAACTAAACGAGGAGTTTGGGGATGACGATCTACCATCAGAGGATATAGGTTTTAACACTAAATTGTTTGCTATAATTGATAGAATAGGATAGCACAAACATGCTATAATTACAGGTGTATGACCAAGAAAGAACCTGAAAAAGCTGTAAAGGAAGCTATCGCAATGCCCTATAAGGGGTGATTCAGAAAAAGAAAACTTTAAGGTAAGTATCCCTTTGAGTATAGTTTAGCTAGAGAGGTTTATAATGATTATCTGTGAAGGTTTTATTCGAGAAATTAATAGAGAAGACAGTAGACTGGTTAGTAAATTTGGCGGGGTTTAAGATGTTTTTAAGTGTCATATTAACAACGCTATTAGCATTTTTTCACCAATTTATAAAAGCAGCGATTAATATAAATTGGTGTTTCTTCTTTATATGCTTCGCTATAGATTTTTATCTTATAAACTTTTGGCTTACTAGGTGTATATCCGATATAAAAGAGCAAGGTTTGGAAAAGGTTCAGGCTATAGATTTGACTTTAAAGAACACAGAGCTGTTTAACCTAGTAGAAGAAAGTCTTAAAATAGTAGAAGATTATAATAAAGTTAGGGATGAGAGGGATGCGGCTAACGGTTTATTATTAGAAATATATATTCCAGACCCCACGCCTTACGAACTTGAGGAGAGAGAAAAAGTTCAGATAAGTAAAGTACAAGAAATTATACGGGAGCGTATAAGAGAATTTTATGCCTCTAAGACTTGGATTAGTAGTAAAACTTTTGACCTGTTTATCAAAAAAGAGATTCAGCATCAAAAAGAACAGAATGATAAGCTTCGCTTAAAAACTTGGGGAATGTCATAAAGTATTCTAGGTTACAAAGTTTTTGGTGGATTAGTTAAGGTAAGTACCCCTGAAATATAGTTTTTAACCAGTATTACAATAAATATACAAGCTAACATAAATTCCTTTGTATATGTTAGCTTGTGTAGGGGTTAGAATAACTCAATGATAGCTTTTATCAAAGAAATTAAACTAACCACTAGGTGAATTAATTCAGTTCTCATGAATACCTCCTTGCTCTTAAAAGAGCGGTCTATTAAGGTGTCACAAAACAGACCTTGAAGCAACATGGATAAACTAACCCACTAGGTTTTATTATAGACAAAACCTCCAACAACTCAGCTAAAATATACTTTCGATGAAGAGAGTTTTTTTGAGTTTTACTTATGAAGATATTGACCACGCAAGAGGTTTTAGATTGTTGGGTCTTAATCCAAACGTAGATATTGATTTTTATGATGAGTCTGTTAAAACCCCTTTTAATAGCGATAATGCACCATATATTAAGAGTAAGGTAAAGGAAAAAATAACTAGATCATCTAAAACTGTATGCTTGGTAAGTTCGTTTACGGCAAGTAGTCATTGGGTAGAGTGGGAAGTTAGGGAATCCCATAGACAAGGCAATGCGATACTATTCATAGCCACGAAAGACACCGTTGGAAGCGTGGTACATCCGAGTATTGTCAAAGAGCTAGGGGGTACAATTTATAAATGGAATATTCAGACAATACAAGACTTCCTGAACAAATAGCCTATGAAAGGCTAGAAAATCAAATTTCTTGGTATGACAGTAAAAGCGTTTTTAACCAAAAACGCTATAAACAGATAAAATTTGCCCAATTACTAATTTCAGCATCTATTGGAATCATAGGGGCATTACGATTGAGTATAGACCCAGCATATATAATATCGGTATTAAGCATCTTAGGGATAGTTATTACTACACTGGAATCTGTATCACACTTAAATCAGTACCAGAACAACTGGATGACCTACCGTTCAACTTGTGAGGCTTTAAGGCACGAGAAAGAGCTATATAACAGTAAAGCAGGGGCTTACACTGGCTCTTTAGAGCCGTGGGTAATGTTATCTGAGAGGGTCGAGTCTTTGGTATCCACTGAACACGCAAAATGGTCTACTATTACTGGAACTAGCAGGATTTTAACTTTACTATAAAACATATACATTTGTAGCTAATCGTAGTATGTAGAATCATAGTCATCTACACTTTATACTTTTACTCGTGTCTAAGTCGAAGATACTAGAAGCTTTTGGCAATAGAGTAAAAGAAGAGCGTTTAAAACTCGGCATCTCCCAAGAAGAGTTAGCTGAGCGTGCAGGTCTTCATCGTACTTATATTGGCATGATTGAACGTGCAGAAAAGAATATTACTCTTTTAAACATTGAGAAGATTGCTAAGGCACTTGGTCTCCAGCCTGTGGATTTACTGTAAGTGCCTATACTATCTATTTCTAGCTATAACGATTACATGTACGTAATAGAAAGTATCGGCGAGTTAAATGCGGCTTGGTTAGAGGTTTACTCTTGCACACAAGAATTAAGCATTTACTTTAAAGCATCCGACCAGAGGGGCAAGGTTGGTTCGCCTATATTTGATACAGTAGGAACCAACGCTGCAATCAAAGAGTATTTACAAGCTAAAGGCTGGTCTTGTAATACTAAAATCCCAGAGCAGTATAATTTTCTAGGGAAAGATGTAGATTTTTTTAAAAATGGGCTGCTTGTAGAGGTTCAATTCTCTAATTACCCCTTCCTATTGAATAATCTAGTAAGATCGGAGCTATTCTTCAAGTCGAAAACCTTATTTTGTGGGCATAAAGTCATGGCAGTCTGCATAATAACCAAAGCGAAAAAGTTCCCATCATCAAATAGCACCTTGTACTATGAGCAAGCGTGTAGGCAAGTAAATTTCTTAAGCCAATACAGCGTATTTGAGTGCCCTATCGCTCTTATTGGGATAGACAGTGCGGTAGGGGTTGAAATTCCGTGCTATTGGACTGATTATAAATCTGAGCGCTACTCTAGGGATGTAAGCAGTAGGTCTTTAAGTAAGTATGTGATGGATTGCCGCAATGAGGACAGTATCGGGAAGGTTACTATCGAGAAAGCTTTTTAAATAAGGGTCTTTCATAAATATCTTCAGGTCTAGGTTTCAGCTTGTCGTATCTAAGGTTCTCAGGAGGGGGCATCCCGTTTAGCTTATTAACAAAACAGTCATTTTCATAAGATAACCTCTCGTATAATTCTTCTAGATGGTACTCTTCACCAAATATTTTAGAGGACATAGAGGGGGTTTTTGTGGTTTGTTGATCAAATGAGTATTTTGTTACGTCTTCGCCAGTCTCAGTTACATGTTTTCGTAGGCATTTAAGATTAGCGAACCGTCCATCTTTATCAGGAAGTCCAGATAATCTTCTTAAAGACACCTCGAAATAGTCAGCATTTAACTCCGCACCAGTGTATAAACGCCCAAGGTCTTTAGCTACTACAGCAGTGGTGGCAGTCCCCATGTAAGGGTCTAAGACTAAATCATTAGGCTCAGTGGTAGAGAGTATTATGCGTGTAATCATATCTTCTGGAAACTGACAAGGGTGTATAGTCTGCTCTTCGTGATTGTGTTTTACATTCCTGAATACCCATATATCTCCAGGGTTTTTTCCTTCTGGGTTACAGGATAATGTACCTTTATTATCCCCTCTAAAATGTTTTTTGTTTTGATATTTCTGGGGCACTCTTATGTTATCTAAGTAGAATCTATACTCTTTAGTTTTTGAAAACCAGAGTATAGTTTCATGCCTGCAAGAAAATTTATTTCTCGCATGAAGCCCGTGCTGCTTAGCCCATATTATTCTGTTTACAGGGTTTAAGTCTAGTGATTCTAGTATATTAAAAAACTTTACATCTAAAGGATAAAAAGCACCATTATCAACGAAAGCCCCTATTTGCCAAAAAATAGATCCAGAACTCTTTAATACTCGCACGCACTCTTTTAGAACCTCTTCTTGTTGGGCTAAGTATTTACCTAAAGCTACTCTGCTCTCGTATTCCTTACCAATATTATATGGAGGAGAGGACACTACAAGATCAACGCACTCATTAGGCAAAGATTTTAGATGCTCTAAAGTATCCCCGTTATGTATATAGTTTATAAAGCTCATAGGCACTAACTATATTATACAATGTCCTACATGCCAACTTTTCACCAACTACTTAAAAAAGCTTCTCAACCAATCCCAAAAACAAAGGACTCTCAGACTTCCTCGATTAAACAAATACTGTAAACAAGAATCGTTATCTGGAAATTCTTTATTGAAATCTTGAATCGTATATCCCATATAGAGATTTATTATACTATACTCTAAGGGGTACTTACCATTTATTTTTAGCAATTTCACAACTTGTAAATAGCTAATACATTTGTGTTATAATAAAAGGTGTATGACCAAGAAAGAACCTGAAAAATCTATAGATGTACTCAACGTAAAAGTACATAAAAATGCAGATATGTTAGCTGCGATGAACGCAACCTATAATAAGCGTTGCGGTTACAAAAAAGACTTAAGTAACAGAGACTTAGTAATGGAAAGAAAGAGAATACCTACAGGAGTGTTTGAGCTTGACTATTACACAGGTGGGGGAATACCAGAGCATGTTCCTACTATGTTAGTAGGCTTAAGGGAATCTGGGAAATCTACCCTATGCCAAAAACTAGCAGCAGAAGCTCAAAAAAAGTATCCAGATAAAATAATAATTTATTTTGACATGGAGGGTCATCTAATACCAGATCAGGCTATAGAACACGGCATTAATATGGATCCTAACGCATTTGTCGTGCTAATGCCTGAGACAGGGCAGCAGGCTGGGGATTTGATCGTAGACTACGCAAAAGAATTTCCAGGTAGAATATCTTTAATTATTATAGATTCAGTAACAGCAATGACAGATGCAGCTCTTTTAGATAAGAGTGTAGAAGACAGGACTATAGCTTCTACAGCAAAAGTAATGACTACCTTCTGCCAACAGTATGAAGCTGTAATTAGGGGATTAAATGAGAAAGGACTAGACAAGCCTACATTATTAATGATTAATCACTTAAGGGCTAATTTCGATAAAGGTTTCAAAGGTGATCCATATAGAATCGCTGGAGGAGAAAAAATATTAGATTTTTCTTATTTAGTTTTAAAGACAGGGAAACTAAAAAGAGAACGTGGGGAAGGACTCGAAGCTGTAGAGTTAAAGAACTTTAGTGTAGGGTTTGAAAAGAATAAACTAGGACTTGGGGAACCGTCACGCATAGAATGGTCTATGTATGTGAGTAATCAAGATCCTTTTACTAGAGGTACGGTAAATGATTTCAGAGGTGTTATTGGAAGAGCTAAGGAAGCTGGGATACATTCTGGCGGAGCTAATAAGCAAAAGCTTCTAGGTATAGGCATAGATGATGTCACATTTAAGACTATGGATGAGATAGAAAAATATCTCTTTAATAATCAAGATGTGTACGCCAGACTTAAAGCACTAATAATCTCTAAACATAGAGAAAGAATAGGTAAGTCTGCATATAATGAAGCAGAGCCAGACTTCATGCTAGAGTATGTGGGAGTTGATCTACTAGGGGGGTTGAGACAGAGTGAAGTATCCAAAGGGACAGAACAGGAAACATAAGGCAGCGAACTACTCTCCAAAGCAAGAACGCAGAGTAGCTAATCTAGTAGGGGGCAAGAACACCCCAGCTTCAGGAGCTAAGGAGATCAAGGGCGACATAAGGCTCAAAGGCTTACTTAGGATAGAGTGCAAAGCTACAGAGAAGCCCGAGTATGTCCTAACACATAAAGTAATAGATAAGATAAAAGAGCAAGCTTTAACGTGTGCAGAGCTGCCTTGTATGCAGATAGATTTTCTAGGGGAAAGTATAAGGAAAGTTTATGTTTTAGAGATGTTTACTTTACCTGAAGAAGTAATCACTAAATTCCAACTTAACACACCCCTAATAACTGCAAATAAAAAGTCTATATTAATTAATAAAAATTTTCCAGATGTGCTATTATTTAATATGAACGGACGTATATTTTTCTTTTTCGAGGAAAGTATATTTTTGTCTGAAGTATTACCATGGATAAGCCACTCACAAGCATAGTAGACATCTTAAAAAACGCAGACAAAGAGATTGCATTATCTCAGTCTAGAGCAAACCCAGAGTTTGTTAATGTTTCTGCACTATCTAAGTTATGTGCAAGAGAATACTATTTTACTAACCAGCATAAAAATAAAATCAGATCAGCTCAGTACGTAGCCTCTAACACTAGAGTTACTTTTAAAATGGGCAGAGCTATAGAAGAGCATGTGAGAGAGCAGTTATTAACGCAAATGTCTATAACCAAAGTTCTAGGTATGTGGAATAGAGTTTTGTATGGCAAGCATACCTATGAAGTATTTAATAAAGATTTGAACATAATGGAGACTTTAGAGTTAAGGTTTGGGGAAGAGTCTGACAAGCTAGTTAATTTCCGAGAGATAGACCTATGGGATAAAGAAAATAAAATCAAAGGACATCCAGACTGGGTATTCCTAGATAAGAATGGAAAGCTTACAGTAGTAGAGATTAAATCCATATCCTCTAAAAACTGGGAGTTACATTTTCTGAAAGCTCCTAATAAAATCCACGCACTAAAAGAACATAAAGAACAAGTTTTACCTTATGTTTATAGGCTAGGAACTTTACCTTTTATTAAAGAAAACAAATTAGACATAAACCAGTATGGGCAGATAGTGTATGTCTGTAAAGACTGGAGATCAAAGCACGATAAAGAAAAGCAATATAATTACGATTCCATGTATCGTGAATTTGTAACACCTATGCTAGACTATGAGACAGAGGTTAGAGGTTTACTAGAAGAGTCAAAATTAGCTATAGAGTCTATACAAGCAAAGACTATTCCGCCAAGAACTCACTGCTTAACAGATTCTTGCTCTAAAGCTAAGACATGCCCTTATGTGGCGAGGTGTTTTTCAGTATGACTCCAAGTTCACGAAAAGCAAAAGGCAGAGCCTTACAGGACTGGGTTAGGGATACCCTAAGGGAGATATTCCCTTCCCTAGAACCAGACGATGTTACCTGTGCTATAATGGGGGAGTCAGGGGAGGACATAAAACTCTCTCCTGCTGCTAGAAAGCTAATACCTTTCTCATTTGAGTGCAAAAATGTAGAGAAGTTAAATGTTTGGGCAGCCTTTGAGCAAGCAGTAGTAAACTGTACAAAGGTAAATAAAAAGACATCTAGCCCAATGGAGCCTCTATTAATAATGAAGAAGAATAGAAGGCAACCACTAGCTGTAATAGATGCAAAATACTTATTAGAATTGATTTCAGGGAGAAAGAAACATGGTAGCTAAAGGCGAAATACTAAAATTCAAAGGATACGCAGAAGGCGTAGAAGAGAAAGATATGATCTATACTAAAGGGGATATCTTGACAGTTGTCTCTATCGCAGAAGATCAAATAGAAGTAAGGAATGATGATGGAGAACCAGGATGGGTTCTTTTTGAAGAAGTAGAAACTACTGGGCAGTTCGTAATCACACAACCCACAACCGAAGATTCTATACTACCTAAAGAAGTAGATAAGTTCTTAGATCAAGAGCTAGATTCTATTTCAGAGGATGATTTATTAGATAGTTTAGAAAATCAAATAGAGACTCTTTACCAGACTTACTTTGACGTGGGGGGTATGTTATCCTTAGTTCAAGAAAACAAACTTTACGAAAACTCCAGATATGAAGGCAAGTATGTGGGTACTGGAGCTAATGCCTTTAAAGCATATATCATAGATATTATGGGGGAGTTAGAACACAAGAAAGCTTATCACTACATAACGATCTATAGAAAGTTCTCAGCAGCAGGCGTAACTAGAAAAGATATGCTTAGGGTTAAATCTTACATGAAGTGTGTGCTTGTAGCCGACATCATAAGAAATGATAATAAGGATGAGATACTAGACTACATAGCTACTCATTCAGTTAGGGAGATTAGAGCTTTTGTGGCCAAGTATATGACTCCTGAAGAGTTCGTAGAGGAAGAAGAGGAAGAGGTTAAGACTAAAAACAAAACTCACGTAGATCTAAGTTTCAGATTAAGTCCTGCTGACTATCAGCATGTACTAGATACTATAGCGACAGTAATGCCAATGCAGACCATAGAGAACAATCAAAACAAAGCATTAATGCATATCATAGGGCAATACTGCATGATGAATAGTGTTAAACAGCCTCTAGAGAGAGTGCTGGAGCACATAAATGCTATTTATGGCACTAACTTCACTCCTCAAGAAGCTAGGGCAAGTGTAGAGAAGAAAGGTAAGAAATAGTGGATAACTTAATAACTTTAATAGACAGTCTAACTATATTTCCTTTATGGGCAGATATAATATTACTTTTAATAGGAATAGCTATAGGAATTGCACTTCTTAAATTAGCTATAGGTTTAGTAATCTTCTTGGTTACAGCGTTTATAGGATTAGTGATGTTAGTATGCGGTGGAGTGTTTTTATTTATAGCTCAACTCATAGAAAAGATGGATGATTAGCAATGCAATTTCCAATAACACTAAAAGGCTACGCAATACTCAATCCAAAGACTGGACTATTCTCTAGAGGTAGAACTGGTAGCAATTTTAGCTGGGGTAAAAGACCTAAGATTTGGGGCGGTTTAAATTACCTAAAGAATCATTTGTGCCAGTTCGTACATAGAAGAGATAACTGCTTTGTTATATCAGATGTGTACGCAGGGTGTCTAGTTATAGATGTAACAACAGGAGACATTACAGAAGACATATATATTTATGATTATCTTCACGATTATGCTAACCGACAAAGAGAGCGTGGTTGGAACTCTAAGGATTATGAGATTAAAGACATGAGAGGATAGGCGATTACATGAAAAAAATTAAACAGTTTATAGATAAGATAGTAAGAGTAGGTAATCCAGATCCTTTAAAATCAGCACAAGATCATCTAAGGTATTTAGATGAGGAAGTAGGAGAACTGAGCCAAGGGCTTAATTCTTATCTTTGGTCTGTGGTAGACACTGCCTACAACAAAGAATGTTTAGTAGAGACCATAGATGGTGTATGTGATGTAGCCTTTGTAGCTTTTAATATAGGTCTGCAAGTATTAGAAGATGCTGGCTATGGAGATAAAGCTGTAGAGATACTAGAAAGATGTTTCGAGGAAGTTAAAGACTCTAATCTATCTAAGCTAGAAGACGGTAAACCTGTGTTTAGGGAAGATGGGAAAGTCGGTAAAGGTAAAGATTACTTTAAACCAAAGATAGCAGAGATATTATTTGGGGATGACTTAGAGTCTGTTATAGAAAGGGGAATCTCTGAATACAAGAAAGGGAAGACTAAGAAATTAGACTTCTCAAAGCCAATACATGAGCAGTTAATCAATGAATCCAATAGATAAGTTCGAGCATTGTAAGAGTGTATTGGAAGAGTTAGGTTATGCATCATGTAAGTCCGTAGAGACTACTGACTATGCGGTTTACTATAATTATGATGACAAATGTGAAGTGCAATGGTTTATCTTAGATAGAGAGGATCTAGAAAATAACATAATAACGTATTTTCCACGAGATTATTATCCCTGTCTTGGTTCTTTATGTCATGTGGAGTTAATGCAAGACCCAAAGACAGATTATCAAGTTCATTATTCACCTTTTTATTATGGTAGTAGATCTTTCGGTAGTATGCTACGGACTTATCCCATTAACATACGTTAAGGGAGATTATCGGCTTCACAGAGTCTGCTTTTGCTCTCGTATGAGTAAGTAGTCTTATTAACTCTCCACCTACGCCCATCCTGGGCGTATTTTTCGTAATAGACACTTGGTTATCATGCCTAGTTATATTATACTACATTCTTAACGTATGTTAATGGGATAAGTTTGGTATGCTATAATAGGAGTATAGGCACGGCAGTTTTCATTGTTTTCCATTTATTCCTTTTATGTCCGTGCCTTAAAATTTTACCAAAAATCTTAATATTTAAAACACAAAAGTTAAGTAACAATATTTATACAAATGTTTGGACCACACTTAGTATTAGAACTCTACGGCTGCGATGAGCAAGCTACAAGATCAGTAGAGATAACCGCAGATATACTGGATAAGTTGCCTGATGAGATAGGGATGACAAAGATAATGCCTCCTTATGTTTTTAAGTATAAAGGCAAAGTAGAAGAAGAGTGGGGCGTTAGTGGAGTAGTGCTAATCGCAGAAAGTCACATAGCAGTACACACTTTTCCAGACCAAAATGGATTTATAACAGTAGATATTTTTAGCTGCAAAGATTTTGATATAGAGCTTGCAACAGCTACTATAGAGAAATACTACAAGCCTACTAAAACAGATAGTAAATTTTTTATGCGAGGTAGAGAATATCCAAGAAATATAGCCAAGGCAGGTGCTATACTTGAAACAGAAAGGGAAAAGATATAATTTATGAGCATTTTAACTAAGAGAGAGGTTCCTAAACCTTTAGAGTATCCGATTTGTTTTGAGTACATGACTAACCAGCAGAAGGCCCACTGGCTTCCTACTGAAGTGCCGATGACGGATGATATTTACGACTTTAATAAGAAGTTAACCGAGCCAGAAAAAAATTTAATAATTCAGATTCTTAGGTTTTTTACAATTGGAGATCAAGAGGTAATGAATAACTACAATACCTCTCTAATAAAGAACTTTCCTAAGCCTGAAATAGCTGCGATGCTCACAGCTTTTGCTAACGCAGAAGTCTTACATACATGGGCATATAGCCAACTAAATGATACTTTAGGCTTACCAGACTCCGAGTATGAGGCTTTTAAAGATTACGCAGCTATGAGAGATAAATTTGATATGATGCACCTAAACTCTCTAGATGACGGTACTAGAGTTAACATCGCACCGACTCCGAGGCAACTAGCTAAAAACTTAGCTGTGTTTGGCGGATTTATAGAAGGGGTAAGCTTATTCGCATCTTTCGCAGTATTAATGAACTTTCCTAGAAGGGGCTTAATGAAGGGAGTTGGGCAGATAGTAACCTGGAGCGTGAAAGACGAGAACTGTTTTGACGATAAAACCGAGGTATTAACTGAGAACGGCTGGAAGTTATTTAGGGATGTCGCTTTTGGGGAAAAAGTAGCACAGATGGACTTAACGACTAGAGGGATATCGTTTGACACTCCTATAAATTATATAGAAAAAGATTTTGATGGTGAGCTGATTTACATGAAGGATGGTAAAGCTAGGCTAAACATAGCCTGCACCGAAGATCATGATTTACTATTTAACTATAAGTACAATCCTTCAGACTCACTGGATGGGTACAAATTTAGCAGCCTGCAAAAGATTAAAGCTAAAGATTTAGCAAAGATTAAAAGTTCTAATAGATACACATACCCATTAGCTGGGCGTGGGGTAGGTGGGGAAGGTCTGTTAACTCCTCTAGAGAGGCTAAGAATAGCAGTTCAGGCATATGGGTCATTGGACTTACGTCCAAAAAATTTAGGGGAAAGGACAGGCGGAACTAGTGTTAATTTAAACATAAAAAAAGATCGCAAAAAAGAAAGGATAGAAAGGCTATTGCTTGAGTCTGGTATTAAATATACAGTTAGTCTAGATAGGAAAGGGTACGCCAACTACCACTTTATTATTCCTATAATATTTAGGGATAAGTCTTTATCTTGGATAAACCTAGAAACTCTAAGTTCAGCAAAAGCCAAAGACATAATATCAGAAATAGGGCACTGGGACGGGCATGACAGGTATGGGGACGGTTCATTCATAGATTATGTAACTACTTGCGAAGTATCTAGGGACAAAGTCCAAGCTGTGGCTATATTAGCAGGGTATTTGTGTACTGTGCAAGAACGTCCAGGCGATAGGAGTGATAAATTCAATACTAGCTACAAAGTCTCTATAAATAAAAAGCTTAAAGAAGGAAAGTGGAAGGCTGTAAACCAAGAAAGAAAGCATTATAAAGGAAAAGTGTACTGTTTTACTATGCCTGAAGGATCTTTAATTGTACGCAGAGGACTTAAGCACGCAATAGTAGGGAACTGCCACTCTGATGGGGTTTCGTACCTATTTAGAGAGTTAGTCAAAGAGTATGAACTACTGAGAAATCCAGACTTTAAAAAAGAAATTTATGATGCCTGTGAAGAGATAGTTAGACTGGAAGATAATTTTATTGACACCTGTTTCGAGATGGGGGCTGTAGATGGGCTAACCCCAGAACAGTTAAAGCACTACATAAGATATATCGCAGACTACAGACTTAAAAACTTAGGATTAAAAGCTATTTTTGGCATTAAGGATAATCCTTTAGATTGGATGGATCTAATGATGTCTGGCAAAGAACATGCTAACTTCTTCGAGGCGAGAGCAACAGAATACAGTAAAGGTGACACAGATTGGGGAGATTTCTAACATGAAAGACAAAAGACAAATATTTGATTTAGTACTTAAACACGCAAGAGAAGCAGCTAAGATAAGAGATGTGTTATATGCACAAGGGATAGACTTACTTAACTGCGATATGTTCGATAGTACGAGCAAGATATCTGATACTTTAATAGACCAGACCTTCGGAGACAATGCAAGCGAAGAATTAGGTTGGTGGCTCTATGACTGCGGACAGATAGATAATGAAGAATGGGATAATGATTACTTCACAGGCCCAGATGGAGTGCCTATCATATTAGATACCGACGATAAATTTTATGATTGGTTTTCTGCGCAAGAAGAGTTTGTATCTCACTCAAATTATGAGGTAGTAGGGCATAAGGACAAAGATGGAGTTTTCCATCCAAAAACTAAATAAGGGGTTAAGTGATGAAGAAAGACATATTAGCAGCTTTAGATAAAGGTGATATAGAAGGAGCTAGGGACATATTACTTGCACAGACCATAGAAGAGGTAGGAGATAGTAATTCTTGGGACAGCCCTAATTACACACAGAAAGTAAAGACTCTACAAAAACATATACCGTTAGATAACAGCAGAAATAAGCTATTAACTTATTTTGGGCTGGAGACTTTAAGAGATAGATATTTCTTAAGGTCAGATAACCTAAAGCTAGTAGAAGGGCCACAGCAGTTCTTTGCTAGAGTAGCAGCAGGTATTACTTTAGCAGATCAGTATGATAAAGATGAGGTGGAAGTAACTGAAGGATTAATACTTAAGGCCACAGAGCTTTATGAAGTTATATCTAAGTTATGGTTCATGCCAGCTACTCCAGTTTTAACTAACACTGCCACTAACAAAGGAAATTTAGTTTCCTGCTTTCTAAATTACATGGGAGATTCTATCACAGACATCTATAAGACTATAGAGGAGTGTGCCCACTTAGGAGCAGGCGGAGGAGGGCTAGGTGTTTTTATGGGAGACATAAGAGGTCATGGAGCACCTATTAGGAAGACTTTAAAATCTTCAGGTACTATCCCCTTCATGAAAGTCTTGGATTCTAATACATTAGCCATATCCCAAGGCTCGACCAGAAGAGCTTCGGCAGCTATCTACCTAGATGTTAGTCATCCAGATTGCGAGGAATATATAAACATTCGCAAACCTACTGGAGGGGATGAGAATAGAAAGTGCTTAAATATTCATCACGGGATAAACATTACTGATGACTTTATGGAAGCGGTAAATAAAAAAGAATCATTTAATTTAATATGCCCACATACAAAAGAGGTAGTTAAGACTGTAGATGCCAGAACTTTATGGAAGGGGATTTTAAAGAGTAGGATTGAAACTGGAGAACCTTACATCCACTACATAGACACGTCTAATAAAGACATACTGCAAAGCCACTCAGAGAAAGGGTTAGAGATAAAACAAAGTAATTTATGTTTTTCAGGGGATACTGTTGTAGCTGTAGCGGACGGACGTAACGGGGTTACTATAAAGCAGCTTGCGGAAGAGTCTAAAGGTAGAAAAAAATTCCCAGTATATTGTGCCAGAGAGGCTAAAATAAAACGCAGGGGAGTTCGTGGGGGCGGGGTGCAGGAGGCGTTCTGGACTAATGAAGTCAAAGCAGCAGTAGCGTTTAAGACTGGGGTTAAGAAGTTAGTGCAAGTGTTATTGGATGATAATAGCCAATTCAAATGCACTAAAGATCATTTAATAGCTCTAAAAAATGGCGAGTATATAGAAGCAGGAAACCTAAAGAATGGAGATTCTTTACAGCCTTTCAACACGTATACTAGATTGCATAAAGAGACACCCTACAGGCATATAGGGTCATCTAGTAACGGGCATACCAAACAACACAGGCTGATCTGGAGTTATTATAATGGGGATATTCCAAAAGGGTATCACATCGATCACATAGATAACGATATCAGAAATGACGGCATAGCTAATTTACAGATGCTCTCAGCCAAAGAACACAGAAAAAAGACTAGCAGTGAGATATCTGGCACTAACAACTGGGTTTACCGCATGGATAAGTCTTCTAGGGAAAGGTGGTTAAGTAGTAAGAATAAGATGGCTAAAGGAGAGCTAAACCCTAATTATAACGGTATAACTAACGAAGAATTAATTGCCATAGGCAAAAAATTATATAATAAACATGGGGATTTAACTCGAAGTATGTTAGCTAAACACAGGGAGGAGACTGGAATCAAAATACCTTACACTTTTAGCGAGATGCGTTTTGGTGGTAGTTGGAGTAACTATAAATCCATAGTGATAGGTAATCACAAAGTAGTAAGTGTTATAGAGCTTGATGAGGAGCAAGAAGTTTACGATCTCACTGTAGAAGATAATCACAATTTCTACATAATAACTTCCACTCAAGATGACAAATACTTAAATTGCTCAGGAGTTTTAGTGCACAACTGCTCTGAGATAGTCTTGCCAACAAGCAAAGACAGAACGGCCATATGCGTACTTGGCAGCATAAACCTAGAACAATGCCCAATAGACCAATTAGAGTATGTATCCTCTATAGCGACAGAAGCATTAGATAACGTACTCACCCTATTCCTTAAAACTGCAAATCCTAGAGACTATAAAAGAGCTATTTACTCAGCCTCTAAAGAAAGATCTATAGGCTTAGGACTGATGGGGTGGCATGGATACCTAATGCGAGAAAAGATTCCTTTTGAGGGAGTTCAGTCGGTAGCCTTAGCTAAAATAATCTCTGAGAAGATTCAAAATGCAGCTAGAGCTAAATCTATAGAACTTGCTAAGATTAAAGGTGAGTGTGAGGATAATCCAGGTAACAGGAATAGTTATTTAACAGCTATAGCTCCTACTGCTAATATATCTATAATCGCAGGTAACTGTACTCCTTGCATAGAACCTATAGCAGGTAACGCATACTTACAAAAAACTTTAAGCGGAAGCTTCTTAGTTAAAAATATTTACCTAGAAAATCTACTAAAAGAAAAAGGACAAAACACTGCTAAAGTATGGAAGTCTATAATTAAAAATGCTGGCAGTGTTCAACAGTTAGACTTTTTAACAGAGGAAGAAAAGAAACTATTCAAGACAGCTTATGAGTTAGATCAAAGATTTATAATTAAGCAGGCAGCAGCAAGACAGAAACATATATGTCAGGCACAGTCTTTAAATTTATTCTTTGGTAGAACAGAAAAAGGTGACATAGACGGTAAATACTTACACGAAGTTCACTACCAAGCTTGGGAAACTGGAGTTAAGACCTTGTATTACTTGAGATCTGATTCAGTATTATCCGCTAAGATAAATACCGAGGAATGTGTAGCGTGTCAGTAAGTTCGATAGGCATAGCAATATCAGTGCTATTTACTGTAGTGGTATCCATGTGGATAAATTTGTGTACTGATTTCGACTATTCCCATAGAGTGCTGATTCCATATGCTGTAGGTATGGGGCTACTGGCACTTACAGCAATTATAGCCTTAATTTCAAAGAAGTAGCTTAAAGATGGTATAATTTAACTATCTTCAGAGGCCAGCATGTCGCCTAGTGGTCTAAGGCGTCGGGCTGTGACCCCGATACCGCAGGTTCAAATCCTGTCATGCTGACCTCTGAGGATACAATTAAAGTACGCTTGAAAAAGAAGAAGAGACTTTTTTATCCTAAATACATCCAAAGATGGACTGCAAGCAGGAAGCGTAATTATGATGATCGCTATGCTTTAGCTGATGAATTTGAAGCTAAACACGGATTTTACCCCGACAACAGATTTGATATACACCATATAGACTTTGATCGAGAGAATGGGTTTAACGGAAACTTAATAATACTTGATAGGGAGATTCACGCAGATCTACACAAACAGTTAGATAAAATAATCTCAGGACTTATAAAGTCAGGGTTGATTAAGTTTGATCCAGAGAAACCCCACTACTATATAGATAATGTAGAACTGCAGGAAACCATGTATATAGCCAATAAATTTCCTTTTAGGCACATGGATAGATTTATTAGAATCCACACTTATCCCATTAACATACGTTAAGAACGTAGTATAATATAATCAGGAGACACCTCCAATTATAATGTTTAGATCAAGAGAAATTAAACTTTACCCAAACCAATCACAAGTTAAACAACTTGAGATTGAGTTTGGTTGTTCTAGATTTATCTATAATAAAATGTTAGAGATTTGTAAAAAGAAATATTTAAGAACAGGTAAATCTTTATCTAATTATGATATGAATAACCTTTTACCTAAACTTAAAAAGCAATATACATGGCTTAGTGCTGCTTCAGCAGCACAATTACAGATTACCTGCGGTAATCTAGCAGAAGCTTATAATAGATTTTTTAAAGGGGTAGGTAAATTTCCTAGATTTAAAAACAAGTATTGCAAAAAATCTTACTCCATAATACAAGGAACTTCCTTAATTGGTAATAAAATAAAACTACCGAAGCTAGGCTTAGTTAAGTTTAGAGGAAGTGACTTGCCTGAAGGCAAGTTAAAGAAAGTAACAGTTAAAAAATCTGCTTCTGGTAGTTACTATGCAGTTTGTTTATTTGAAGTAGAAGATTTAGATTTATCTAATATTAAACATAAAGAAGGTATAACAGGTTTAGACCTTGGTCTAAAAGATTTTTTAATTACTTCTAACGGAGTTAGAGTTAAACCTAATAAGTTTTTAAGAGAAAATTTAAGTAAACTAAAAAAATCTCAAAGAGATTTTTGCAGAAAGCAGAAAGGTTCTAAAAAGAGAAATCAAGCTAGAATCCGTGTAGCAAAGCTACACGAGAGAATAGCTAATAAGAGAAAAGATTTCTCTCATAAAGTTTCTAATTCTCTAGTAAGCGAATGCGAGAATCAAGCATTCGCTGTAGAGGATTTACATATTAAAGGTTTAGTTAAAAACCATAAGTTAGCTATGTCAATAGCTGACTCTGGTTGGGGATTATTCCTTAACTACTTAAATTATAAAGCCAACTCTGTTGGCAAACAAGTTATAGAGGTAAATAGATTTTTTCCTTCTAGTAAAACTTGTTCAGAGTGTGGTAGAATAAATGATAGTTTGCAACTGTCTGATAGGGAGTGGACTTGTAAATGTGGTGCAAAGCACCACAGAGACAGGAACGCTTCTATCAATATAGCAAAGGAAGCGGCTAGGATGGCCGCTGGTGGAGAGTTAGTAAGACTAGACTCACTATACGAGGTGATTAAAGCAGACTCGGTGAAGCCGATAATCTCCCTTAACGTATGTTAATGGGACAAGTCCGGACTAATTAGTATGAGAGAAAACGAGTATTTATCTATAGACATAGAAGCCACTGGGCTCGATTTAGGGAGGGACGAGATAGTGCAGATAGCACTGGTTTCTAGTGACGGGAAATCGTATTCCAGTTATGTAAAACCTACAGTACCCATATCTCCAGACGCAGAAGAAATACATAAAATCTCTATATTAGATTTGAAGGATGCTCCAAGTTTCTCTGAAGTAGCTCCTAGAATATCTAAAATACTAAACGCCTATAAGAACATAATCATGTTTAACGCTACTTTTGATTTTTCTATACTGTCTAGGCAGTTAAAAGAGTGCGGTTTTGAATTATCCCTATCAGACAAAAATCTTATAGATCCTTACGCAATACATAAAAAGTTAAATAGATGTAATCTAGAGAGCTTATATAAGCTTTATACGGGGAAAATTATGGAAGGGGCTCACGATGCTAAAGTAGATGCGATTGCAACACTTCAGATATTCCAAAAGATGCAAGAGATGTACGAAGAGTTAAACATTCCTGAGACTGCTCAAGTGATAGGTTTCGGTGAGATGTTTATTTTAGGTGACTGGTTTACTTTCCAAGAAGGATTAGGCAAGTATGTATTCAACAAGGGTAAGTTTAAAGGACAGTCTATGGATGACTTAGTGCGACATAACGAAAGAGAATTAGTGAGTTATCTAACTTGGATTTTAAGTTTAACAAGTATTACTATAGATGAAAGGAACTTCATTCAGCAGTACACTAAATAAAGATGCGTGAAAAACGAATAGACCTTTCAGGGCCAAAAACCCCAGAAGAAGTTAAACCAATACTAGATCAAGAAAATCCAATAGCAGAAGCCCCTAGAGCTAGAGCAGATGATAATTCTCTAGCCTCAAACATAAGGGAACTTATGAAGGAAGCCACTCCAAGCGATTCAGCATTAGGGTATTCCGAGGAAAGAGTAAAACAGTTAAGACTTTTAGCAAATTACCACAAGAAACTAACAAGAGAAGAGTTAGAAACTTTTATATTTCCTTATATTTATGATCTTTTCCTCAAAGGATTTAGAGATGACGAAATGGCACTAGCCTTCGGGGTTACGCCTAAAATAATAAATGGCTGGTTAGAATCCATAAGAAAGATTAATTCCCATAAACTAGAAGGCTACGATGCTTTTGCTGCACTAACTAACACCTTTGCTCAATATGACATGATAACTAAGTTAGCTATGGAAGACTATTACACAAATAAGGGCGGATCGCAGGGTGCTACTTATTTAAAATTAGCTTTGCAGACCGTTAATGATAAAATGAAGTGGAGTTTCGATTTGAGACTTTTAGATCCAGTTAAAAATAAAGCTCATAACATAGACGATCCAGGAGCTAAACAAAAAGCAGCTTTAGACTCTTCTATAGACTTATTAATATCCAGAGTTCATGAGATTAAAAGGGCAGACACCCCTCAAATAGAATCCTAGAGTACACTTGGAGTGTGAAAGCTCTAATTATTATTCAAGGCATAAACGACAAACCTAGATATATGTTAGAGGATTTAGCTAACATTGCAGCTAAATACGAATGTGTATATTATGCACAGTCCGAAAAGTATTTTGAAGTAGTAAAAGAAAATTTACCTATTTATTTAAAATGGCTTCCTCCCCATATTAAAGATTATGCTGCAGACATTTGGGGCTACTTAAATAATCGTTATGTGGCAGGGATGATTAACGCAGAAATTACTAACGAGATTCTTAATTTAACTACACAAGGCTACAAAGTAGATGTGGTAGCACATAGCTTAGGAACTCTAATAACTCTTTGCTTGGGTACTGAGGATAGGAGTATGGAACTGAATACATTTTATTGCTTAAACAGCCCCATAGGGATAGGGCTTAAGACATTAAGACTATATATTAAGTCTTATTTATGGTTCAGAAGAAAGTGCGTAAGCTTCGTAAACATATTTAATATTTACGGAACTGATGATTTTATTTCCAAAGAGATGGCTAACGCTGATAAATTACTAGCTAAAAGAGCCGAGAATGTTGTGTCTATAGCCCACAAAGGCGGGCACTCGCACATAGATTCTATAAAAATAATCGAAAAAATTTAACCAAAAATACGTATTTCGTGTTATAATATTTTAGTGGACTTAAGAGACGAGCTGTACTTTGTAACTAAAGACGATATTGACGGACAGATTAAAACATCTTTTGGGGATGAGTATATCATCTCAGGAAAAATCATGGGATGTAGAGCTGTCTATAAAAGCGAATCTAAATCTGTCAAAGTATTTGCAGAGGAAAAGTTTCTTAACTCTGACGATAACGTATCAGAATTTTGGGCTGAGTATATAGAGGGCGGATTAATTAACAAAGTAGTTTTCTATGTTGATGGGATTACAGATGTCTGGAGTTTGACTAAAAAAGGAGAGGTATTGGCTGTGGATAGCATAGTCGAGGGGTAGATATTGTTGAATGAAGTAAATGATGAAGAAATAAAAATATTTTTAGGAAAATTAAATAAGTATAAGGTGCTCAGCAAAGAGGTTGAGTATGACTATTTGCGAAAGTATCAAGCAGGCGATATGCACTATAAGGATTTGTTAATAAAACATAATCTTAGGTTGGTAGTATCTATCGCAAAAAAGCATGTAAACAAGGGAGTTTCATTTTTAGATTTAATACAAGAAGGAACCACAGGTTTGATTAAGTCTTTAGATAAGTTTGACCTTTCCACGAACAATAAGTTTAGCACATATTCTACTTTTTGGATTAGGCAAGTTATATCTAGAGCTTTAACAGATAAAGCAAGATCTATTAGAATACCTAACCACATGGTAGATACCATGAATAAGTTTAAAAAACTTTATGCTAATTTAAGTAAGCAACTGGAAAGAACCCCAACAGACCAAGAACTAATGTTAGGGTTAGGGATAAATAAAGATAAGTTAGATTTAGTTAAAGAAGGCTTAACTACAATAGACTCCCTAGACGAATTTGTTTCTACTAAGGATAGTAGTACCACTACGTTAGTGGAGACACTAGAAGCAGTAGAGGAAATTGCGGAGGAAGATTTAGATAGAAGAAGATCAGTTAACTTGGCTCTAGCTGAGTTGCCTGCAGAATTAGCAGAATCTCTAAAGTGGAAGTTTGGATACTACGCTGAGGGCTTATCCGACACTAAAATGGCCGCAGAATTAAAGATAACCAGAAAAGAATTTGAGCGTAGAGTTCAAGAAGGACTTATAGAATTAGCAGAAGTGCTAGACACAATGCAGGTGAATTAATTGCAGTTAGAACAGATAAGAGCAGAAACTTTAGCTAGTTTAGAAGAAGCTATAGATGCTGGGATTAGTGAAGATCCTGTTAGACTTAGGCGTGTTTTAGAAAATGCTGTAGATGAACTTATATATAGGAATAACCCTAACTTTATAAAAGCTATAAGGTTAATGACTAGGTTACCAGTAACTATCGAACAGTTTCTGACAGATCCCGAATACTTGGGAACTAACACCTACTGGCCGCAAATAGTAGCAGATCTAAAGGTAATGTGTCCCGATATTTGGACTGGGGAAATTCAACCTACAGAAGTAATACTGACTGGGGCTATCGGTATAGGTAAGACTTTAAGAACTAATATAGCTTTATGTTACACGCTATACTGTTTGACTTGTTTTCCTAACCCACATCTAGTATTTGGGTTATTGAAAGATAAACCTATAGTGCTAGGATGTACTGCCGCCAAGGTGAAAACCGCAAGAGAGAACGTATATAATCCAGTGAGAAGTATGTTTCTGGGTATGAAATATACCCAGAGACATAAAGTTAACTACGATAAGGATTTGGAGGCAGACCTAAAACTCACAGATCTCAATGTAACTTTTACAGTATTTAGGCCAGATGCAAATAATCTTCTAGGGCATGACTTGATAGCCTGTTCCGTAGAGGAGGCTAACACCATGCTTATCGTAGAGAAATCTAAGCAAGCTGTGGAGGGAGGTGATAATGCCACTTATGACCAAGCAGAGAAGATTATACACGAGGCATTCAACCGATATAAAAGTAGGTTCGCTACACAAGAAAAGAAAAACATAGCACTTGGAGGTGTATATGTAGTCTCTTCGGCAAACCATGAGAATGATTACACAAGTAAAGTTAAAGCTCAAATAAAAAAGCTAGGTAAAAGTCCGAATCAATTAGTATTTGACCAAAGGGCATGGGATGTTATGCCAGAGTGGAAGTATTCTAAAGAAACCTTTCCTATTCTCGTATCGACCAAGGATTACGCAGGTAAGATACTAAGTCCAGAAGAGGTAGCAACTAAACAGTACCCAGCTAATGCAAGAATAGAGCATGTGCCTACCACATGGCTTGTAGATTTTGAACGTGATTTTCCTAAAGCCCAGAGAGATATATTAGGAGTATCTAGTACAGCAGTAGACGTATTTATTCGTAAGCCAGAAGCTATTAAGGAGGCTATGTTTAAATACTCAGATATGGGCTTTAAGTACTTCCTTAATCATTATAACTACAATACAGGCACAGAAGGTATGCCTGTAGTAATAGAAGAGAATTTACCTACGGATAAAAATGCAGCTAGAGTAATTTCTACTGACTTAGCTACCAGCGGTGATGCTTGCGGTATATCTATGTCTAGGATCTTAGGTAAATCTATAGAGGTAGTACTTGACGAAGAAGGTAAAAAAGTATCTCAAGAAAGACCTGTCTTTATCGTAGAGTTTGCCATATCTATTAAAGCTAGCAAAGGTATAGAGGTAAATATAGATGAAGTAGTTAATTTTATAGTAAAGCTCAAACAATATTATGGACTTAACATAGTCTTATTTAGTTTCGATAAGTGGCAGAGTAAAGCAGCAAGACAGAGAATTAATAGGTTAGGATTCAAGACAAAAGAATTTAGTACAAGACTCGAGCCAGGAGCTTATGAAATGTTTAAGAGCGAAGTATATGCAGGAAGGGTAATAATGCCAGACAATGAGGATTTGTTTGAAGAGTTAATATTCTTACAGAAAGATGAAAAGACTGGTAGAATTGACCACGCCCCAGGACATCATAATGACATATCAGATTCTATGGTTAGTTCCCTATTTTTACTCACTACAACTAGGGGTATTAAGACTCAGGCAAGGGTGTACGAGAACGGTAGACCACAAAGAAAAGAATCTAGCAGAAGAGACTTAAAACGAAGAGATCGTTACGGAAATTCCCCAACTTAATGGTATAATTAAGGCAGATGTATACCGATATCAGCTACGCAGCAAACGAAGAAATTAGGAAGCACTTAGGTGATGAATTATTCTATAAAGTAGTAGATATCAACTCATCGCTATACCCGTTCCACTGCAAGATAATCGGGGATTTGATAGTACATGAAAGTATCAGCAAAGAGCCACTAAAAGCTATGGCGTACGCTACTCCTAACATCGAGACCGATGAGCAGTATATAGTAGAAGAGTTAGACATAGAGCATTACGCAAAAGGTCTCAGCTATGACGAAGTGCACGACCAAAATGTATTGGTAGCTGGGGAACCTCCTGCCTTTCAAGGGAAATATATTTCTATAGATCCGATAATATGGGAGTTATTACCTCCGCAGGTAATATTTGAGGGGTATCAGTATTACAAGTACAAAGACTCAGCAGGATCAGTAAACTATGTTAATCAAGGGGCGACATGCAACCGAGTACTATTTGCAGAGGCTAACCCTAACAAAAGTAATAACGAAAAGTTTATCGAAAAAGAGTTTAGAGAGTTTACTCAAAGTCAAAACGACATAGTATCTACTGATATAGGAACCGAGATAGTATGCTTGATGAAGCTTTTAACTAATAAAGAATTAGCTGAACTTACCAAGGAACATATCAAACTTTTTGTTGATGTTATGCTAGAATTAGTGCATGACGAAGAATGAAATAATTTCAGTTTATTTAAAGTTTTACAAGAAAAATCATAAAGCACCAACACTAGAAACCCTAAAAGAATTAGGAGTCACTAGGGCAATGCTTAGGGAGAAGTTTGTAAACCTACATGACTTGCACGCACAGGTAAGAAAGCTCAACCCAGAGTATTTCCATGACGTAGCTATAGAAGATGCCTTAAGAACTACAAATACTGCAAAGATAAACAAGGAAATAAAACAGTACAACCGCTATGTAGTAACAACCGCAGTAATGGGCTGCATGGTGCATGAAGGTTTCTTAGAAGCTATTAAATACTATTGTGAAGTAAATAAAGCTAGGTTGATAATACTAACTTGTGCAGATCCAGCTAAAAGAAACTCTGACTGGTCTAGCTTAGGGCACATAGATAAAAGACTACAGGAATACATAGTACCAACTGAAACTTACTTAAATAATAATTTATTCCTATGTAACATTAAAACTTCTGCTAAACAAATTAATCCACTCACAGGACTTAAGAGAATCGCAGGGAAAAGTAAATCTTTTATTTCAGCAGGAACTAAGTTAATTCTAGACTCTATTCCAGGGGGCAACAACAAATATCCTAAAGTATGTATGACTTCTGGAGCCATAACCAAACCAGATTATAACACCGAAATGTATATGTCAGAGCGTACTGGATACTTAGCAGAGACAGATCATGTCATGGCAGCTATAGTGGTAGAAACCGAGACTGTAGATAAGTTTCATTTTAGACACATAGAAGCTTATAAGGATGGCAGTTTCATAGATTTGGGTACTAAGTATACTCCAGAAAAGACTAAAATGCAAGTTAATGCAGAAGCAGTGGTATTTGGGGACATGCACATTGGTAATACCTGTCCGAAAGCTTTTGCTATGGGTAAGGAAGTGTGTGAGCTGTTAAAGCCTGATTATTTATTCTTGCATGATTTATATGATGGGGCAGCAGTTAATCATCACGAATCTAAGGACTTAATACACAAAGCAAATAAATATACCAAAGAACCTGAGAAGAGTAAGATTTATGACGATATAGGCTCAGTAGCTTCAGAGTTAGTAGGAATTTCTAAGCTAGCTAAGAATGTTTTAGTAGTACGGTCTAACCACGATGAGTGGCTTGATAGGTATCTTAAATCTGGTGCTTTTATTTACGACCCTTTAAACTATAGGGCAGGACTTGAGTTAAGTCTAGATATGCTAGACGGATACAACCCATTAGAAAAATACTGTAATAGCATTTTACAGAGTAAGAAAGTTAGTAACGTAAGATTTTTAAGTAGAGATGAGGACTTTATTTTAAGTGGCAGGCAGTTTGCAAGTCACGGGGATATGGGGTCTAATGGATCTAGGGGAAATTTAAGAAATTTTGAAGAGTGTCACGGAGCTGCTATAATAGGACATACCCACAGTATGGGAAGGCTTAGAAATACTGCAATGGTTGGTACTATGAGTAAGCTCAGAATGGGGTATAATAAAGGCCCAAGTAGCTGGACTCAAACATTAGCAGTTCAGTACAAAGGAGAAAAGAAATCAGTAGGCCCGTTACAGTTAATCACCCTAGTCGATGGTACATGGAGGGTGACAGGGTGACAGCAGTGACAGGACATTTAGACTTTTTATTTAGGAGGAAAATATGGAAGATTTATACGCGGAACATGATAAAGCAATAGATAGGCTCTTATTAATGAAAGCAGAAGTAAAAACTAGATTAGTAAAGACTCTGAAAAACTCTTCAGGTAGCATAGATAGTATGCTTAAGGCTATCCCAGATATGGATTCTATATGTAGGTTAGAACAAGCCATAAACTATTCTATAGGCGTTTTAAAGGACGATATCACCTACTTAGAACTAAATGCACAGAATGAAAAAGAGAAAGAAAAAGAAATAGAAGCTAAAAAGGAAAATGAAAATGTTTAAATTATTTAAGAAGAGAGAAACCAAGAAGGTTAACTTTAATTTTTTGAGGCAGTATCGTGGATGGGGTCTACATACCCTAGAATGTTCTTCTAGCGGCAAAATCGTAAGTGTGGATTTTCACTCTAGCAGAAAGACGTTTTTTTTAGAGACTACCGATATATTAAATCACGAATCTGCTAACATGGAGCGTAAGAAAATAACTTTAGAGATATACACCACTCCTATACCTTTAGATCCAAAGAGCCACTATTTCAAGTTTGAGCTCACTAAAGAATCTGCAAGAAAATTGAAAAAAGAAATAGATGCGTTTGAAGGTTTAGATTTAAATGCTAGGATTGAGAAAGCTAAAAAAGCTATAGGACTTTCAGATAATGACTAACAAGAATCATAAAAGACAAGAAAAAATAATATTACAAGCTATGCAATCGTTCCTGCTAGGTTGCACTGGAACATTTATGTTTCTATCCATAATGCACAGACCTCCAGAGGATAACTACACAGTTCCTTTAATAGGTATTTTATCAGCAGTTTTATCAGTAGTAACTACATCACACGATTGAGGAGGGATTATGAAAATAGGATTAATAGGATTAATAGGCAGTGGTAAAAATACTGTAGGAGACATATTAGAGAAGTCTTTAGGGTATAAAAAGCACTCATTTGCAGAACCTTTAAAAGATACTTTATCTGCCATATATGGCTGGGATAGAGCTCTACTAGAAGGAGACACAGAAGAGTCTAGAGTATTTAGGGAAACAAAAGACTCCTACTGGTCAGAAAGGCTAGGGATAGATATAATCCCAAGGAATGAGCTTCAGGTATTTGGTACAGAGGTAGTAAGACAGCATTACCATGAAGATATTTGGGTAGAATCTTTACTTGCTAGGATTAAAGATGAAGAGAATGTAGTTATTACAGATGTAAGGTTTGTGAATGAGATGGAAGCTCTCTATAAAGCAGGGGTGACTTTAGTGCGAGTATCCAGAAACGATCCTCAATGGCTTAATGATCTAATTGTTTGGGGGACTAAGCCAGAAGGAGTGCATATTTCTGAGATTGAGTGGGTACAGAGAAGAAGTTTAATCAGCTATACTATTCATAATAGCGGAGATTTAGAAACATTAAACACAGCAGTTCAATTTGTTGTAGGGTTGAAATCGTGAACAGAGATCTAGAAGAGAAGTTAGATAGTTTAGCAGAAACCCAAAGAGCTATATTAAGAATGTTATTATTACTTTGTGGGCTAGCTATACCTAGCGGTAATAAAGAAGCTATGGATGAGTTTTATTCTATACTTGAGAGTTTAAAGAGCAGTGGCAAGACCTAGAATTAAGTGGAAAATGCAAGCAGAAAATATAGAGTTAGTTCTATATTCTTTAGATCGCATGTTTAAATCCCTAATCCAAGTATTTGACTTTAGGTATGAGTATGGGCTGAGTGCAAAGGCTGTAGAGTATGGGTACTCTATACTAGTTTGTTGCTGTAAAGATCATTTAGTAAAAATAAGCAAAATAACTGGAAAAGATGCTAAGATATTAATAAGTGAATTTAGAGCAGATCTGAAAGAACTCATAAGAAAATATACCAAAATAACGATACAAGGAGAAGAAAAATGGTACAAAAGAAAAAACCAGTAGCCAAAGCTACTAAAGTAACTAAGAAGAGAGCAGTAATAACTCCAGAAGCAAGAGAGTCAGCTAGGGTTCTGTTACTTGCAGGAGTATCTAGAAAAGAGATCAGTGAAACTACAGGCTTGAGCCTTTCTACGATATCTAGATTAGCTAAAGAAGTTAAAAATACGGAAGACGAGGAGTTTATTGAAAGCTTAGAAAAATATAAATACTCTTTAGCGGAAGATGCTGGAATCGAGTGGATTAATAGAGCTTACGAAAACCCAGTCTCTCTAGTTTTAGTGTTGTTATCTTTAGCTGCCGTAATATCTATAGTGGTATCTGCTATAAGCACTGCGAGTACAGGCGGAGAAACCCTGACTATGCCAGGGTTCCCATACGTAATAATCACACTGGCAACAGCTTCAGCGTTATTTTATAACGTAATGATTAAAGAGTAAGTTTATAACCAACCAACCAAAGGGTCTAGGTCAGCCTTGTCGGAAAATTCAATTCCAGCAAACTGCCTAGATTCTGCTTTTCTACGAGAAGTTATCTCAACAGGAAACACCCATCTAGCAAACTGCTTATTAGCATCTTTTATTTTCCCAGCTTTTAGATTTCTCAACAATGTAGATGTAGATAGTGCAGAAACTCCTACATTAAACGCAAAACTAACCAAAGCATCATACTGATCTTGGTTTAAAGTAACACCCACTAGAAGCTTTTCTATAGGTTTCTCAAAATCATTTTCTAGAACATAGGCAAACATATCATCTGCTTGTTTCTGTGTTAATTTATCCCCTTGCTTAACTCTAGTTTTGTTAGGATAGAAAGTCATACCGTACCCAATAGTCCAGACACCTACAGTATCTTTATAAGCTGTCAAAACGCAACCTTCCCTATCATGCAGTAATTTAATTCCTTTAGGCGATAATCTCATACTCAAATTGTACTTTTTATGCTATAATTAACGACATGAAGACAGTCAGTTTCGATTTATGCTCAGACATACATTTAGATTTTTTCGATCATAATTTTCCTAGATATAATCTAGACAGAGTAGATATTGACAATAAAGAAACTTTTCTGGAGCTATTTAGATCTTGGCAACCTAAATCTAAAAATTTAATTGTTGCAGGAGATTTAGGACATCACAACTATCAAATTATAAACTGTTTAAAATGGCTCAGAGAAGAAATTTATGAGACTATATGTGTAGTTACAGGGAATCATGATCTATGGACTATATACTCACCTACCCATGTGAGTTCTTGGGATAGGGTAAAAGATTTAGCTAAAAGCATAAAAGGGATAGACGGAGTTTATCTACTTGACGGCAGTTATGTGCTGATAGACGATGCTGTAATCGCAGGAGCCATGGGATGGTATGACGGATCTTATATATCTGAGCAGCTAATTACCTACGAGAGTATACAGGATATCTGGATGCGAACCATGAACGAACCTACATACACCAGCTTGAAAGTATTCGATCAGCTAACAGAACAAGAATATAGGAAGCTAGAGCAAGTGCATAAGCTAGCAGATATTATGGTAAGTCATATAAATCCTAGTAATAAAAGAAAACACCAAGATAAAGAGTTTAGGGATGAGGTAACTACATCTTTCTATAATTTTGATGGAGAAGAGTTACTTAAAGGCACTACTGCACAGTACTGGGTTTACGGACATACACACAGTGCAAAAACTTACAAGCCTATAGCAGGTAAAAATTTAACTTGTGTCTGTAATCCTAGAGGATACCCATGGCAGAATCAAGATTATAAATTAAAAAAACTTAATATAAAGGTTTCTTAACCGTGGTAGATTATTATGTAGGAAAGGAAAACCAAAAACAATGATAGATTTACAAGAGCTTAAAGAGTTTGAAAACTTCACAGTAGAACAACCTACAGATAAGGATGCAGTGCACGTTAAGCATATTATAAAAACTACAAACCCACAAAGTGTGATAAGATCTTTAGAGTTATTGAGACAGCAACCAGAAACAATCTTCTGGGTTATTGATGATTACTCAGTAGCTTTAGGTGAAGTAAATTCGTAAAAGGAAACAAAATGAGACTATTAATATTTTTAAGAGGTGTCTCAGGCACAGGTAAAAGCACTTACGTTAAAGGCTATGAGGACTACACAATAAGCCCTGATAAAATAAGACATGCAGTAGCAGGGGTAACACATAACGTAGAACTAGATAGAACTACTATCTCTCAGGGAATGGATAAATCTATCTGGGCTATAGTTAAAGAAGCTGTAGAATATAGAATGCATGAAGGGCAGCTAATTATATTAGATGCAACATTCACTAAAGAAAGTGACATGAAGCCGTTTAAAGAATTAGCTGATAACTATTTATATGACACTCTAGTATTAGATTTTGGGAATACTCCACTGGTAGATAATACCACTAGAGGAATACACAGCGTTCCTGAATCAGTGGTAAATAGGCAGAAAGAAAGGTATGAGGCTGTAAATAATCATAACCACATTAAGGGGGAAACTCTAAAAGAAACTCTGTATACATATTTTTTGACCAACAGGTTTATTCCTTGCATAAGGTACGAAAGGCACAGTATTAAGGTTTTAATAGTAGGCGACATACAGGGATGTAGAAAACCTCTAGAAAAACTTTTAAGTGAATTTGATGATAGTACTCATTACGTTTTTGTAGGAGACTACTTAGATCGTGGCGATGATGAGAATTACGTGCTTCGCAGAATGATGGAATTAGCAGATAAGCCTAACGTAACTCTATTAATGGGGAATCACGAACTACATCTAAGAGACTACTGTATGGGCAAGAAAGCAAGATCAGGTACATTTAATAACGTAACACTACCTAAAATAGCAGGGATAACTAAAAAATCTATAAGAGATTTCCTAAAGAAACTATACGATGCTTGTGTAGTCCAGTTAGAGGAGGGAAATAATATATTGGTGACTCACGCTGGGGTAGATACGAAACAGAACCTAGAGAATTTCTACGATATAGTATTAAAACCTTCAGCACACTTGTGGACTGGGGTAAAAGGCTATAACTATACCCCTAAAGGTATAAATATGCGTTTAGGTAGGGAATTATACCCCCATGGGCACAGTTCTGAACTTACTTGCTTTACTCAAGTATTCGGACACAGAAACATGAGTAATGATAGCTATATAACTGATTATGGTGCAGTATGCTTAGAGTCTTCTGTAGAGCATGGAGGATATCTTTCAGTTTATGATGTAAATAGGCAAGAGATAATCAAATACCACAACCCAAAAGCACCTATGAGCAAAGAGGAGAATATTCCAGAGTTCCTAAAAAGTTTAGAGAGCTATATAAATCGCAAACTTATAAATAAGAAAACATACGATCATATAGACTCTTATTCTTTTTCCAGAAAAGCCTTTTATGATAAATCTTGGGATTCAGTAACTATAAAAACAAGAGGATTATTCATAAACAACAAAACTAATAAATTAGTAGCCAGAGGATACGAGAAGTTCTTTAATCTAGGAGAGCGTGGATTAGAACTAACTAGCTTAACTTACCCAGTACAAGTATTTACTAAAGAGAATGGTTTTTTAGGCTTAGTTAGTTACGATCATGAAAAAGATAAATTATTTATAACTTCTAAAACTTCCCCTAGTTCTGATTTTTCAGAATACTTAAAAGACATTTTGCACGCTACCTTAGATGTAGAGTTCTTAACTAAGTATGTTAAAGACACCAATACTACTTTTGTGTTTGAGGTTATAGACCCAGTGCGAGATCCACATATAGTCAAGTACGACAAAGCTCATCTAGTATTACTGGATATAGTGCATAACACCTTAGAGTTTATCAGGGAGCCTTATGAGAAAGTAAAATCTATAGCAAAAGCAATAGGAGTTAAGCCTAAGACTAAAGTATTTACAGCTAATACTGTTACAGAATTGACTAAGCTAATAGAGAGATCCAAAGACTCGCTAGACGAAGGTTTCGTCTTAGAAGATTCTGAAGGTCAGTTTCTAAAAGTTAAACTTCCCATCTATAAAGACATTAGAGTGCTTAGAGAGATATATAAAAAAGGCAACTGGGATAAGATTTCTAGAGAAGAAGTATTAACTAAGTATAACGATCTACCAATAACTAAAAGCTTCTTACTGACTTACACACAAGAACAGTTTGAAGGTTTAGAAGGAGGTAATTTTGTAGAGAAGGTTTGGAGCCAAATTTTACAATCGGTATCAATATTTTAAAAGGTAAGTCTAAATGAGAGTAACAAAAAAATGGTTCAAAACCATGAACAAAAAGCAACTGTAAGAAAAACCACTTGTGTAAGTCCATAAATTAACATTTTCTAATGTTAGAGTTTTATTTTTTGTGGTATATTGAAAGGGTGGAGAGAAAAAGTTAAATGGACGAAAGAAAGATGTTTAGGGATATATTAGGCTTAAGCAATAAGACTTTTACTTTTATGGACTCTAATCGCCTATTAAAGAAGATAAAGATTAGCGAGCTTCAGGACTACGAGAGGCTACTAGACTTAATCCGCCACACAAAACTTAATATAACTAAAATCGAAAAAGAAAATTTTAAAAAAATTAATGTTTTCAAAAAAGAGTTATTTAAGTTCCTTCGTGGTGATTCTTCTACAAATCCGACAGATATTAGTTTAGATGAGATCAAAGAACAAATCAAAAAAATAAAATTAGAGTATTTTGATTTTTCTAACGAGGGCTACTCTAACCATACTGGAAGATACAAGCATGATTTTGGCAGAGAGATGCTTAAATTACTCATACACATTTATGTGACAAAAAATTACAAGGAATTTATTTTAAGTAAAGCTTCGGAAGAGAATCTAAATCTAGCAAATTTAAAAAAAGACCTGACGAGGATATACGACTCAGTCTGCAAATTTGAGAAAAAAGTTTTTAATGCACACTGTAGTGCGTGAGGCGTTCCGCAAGGAAGGGGGAATTTTCCCCCAAATTTTTAATAGAAAAACAAAAGGAGAATCAGTGAAAAAACTAATACTAATAACATTAATACTAGCAGGACAAACTGCACTAGCAGCAGATGTACCTAGTACATATTTAAAACAACAAGAACTAGATGCTGCAAGGGCATACAGAAGACAAATATCATATTCAGTAGATAGGGCAAAAGAAGCTCTTAGAGATGCCAATAAGATGGTAAACGATTTAGAGGATGAGTTGACAGCTATGCAAAGAACTGACAGGCAAGGCCCTGCTACTCAAACAAGCAGTATGAACTTTCATTCAAGCATAAATAAGCCTTTCGAGTACAAGCCTCAACAAGCACGTACTGGAATTAGATATGTAGGAGTAAGCAGATGATAGAGTTAAACTGTAGCTATGAAGAGTCTAAAAAGATATTAGACTTAGGATATGACTTCGGAAAAAAGTTTGGAGACGTATACAAGAAAAGAGACTGCTCAGATAAATACATTTTAGTTGAATACTATAAAGTAAAAGCACAGGAATATATGCGAGTCCCAGAGGAGTATTTCAATACTGATGTTGAGAAGTTCACGTTAGAGAGGCAATCTATAGACTATGAAGATTCTCTCTATAATAACAAACACAACGAATATTTCGTACAGGGAGAAATGTTCTGCAATCCAAATGAGGAGGGGTTCGTCCCAATAATCCCCAAAGCTGCACTTGAAGCGTGCTTGCCTGATATCGTAGATGCTTATCACGGGGATTTGACGTGGTATATCCCTCGTAACCCTCTAGAATATCGACTGTGCAGGGATGGGGATTTAGTAACATCTCTACTACTAGAAGAGTTTGATTCAGCCTACGAAGCCTTCATATGGTGTCATGAACACCACCCAGAAGAGCTTAGAAAGAAATTCAAGGAGGTGATGAAATGATTGAACTTAACTGTACTTACGAAGAGTCTAAAAAAATACTTGAGCTTGGATATGATTTTACTGAAATTTGTACTGAATGGCAGCATAATTTTTATCCTCCAAACGGTGATCCCAGCAAAGGTAAAATTGTAAAGTGGTTTAGACTTGGTGAACATTTAGTCAACCCAACACTCACTGACATGCTGACGCACCATGAGGTAGATTTGTTAAATACCTACACCATTGATTTGGAGGAAGCTTTAGCCGACCTTAAAAATTACAAGATGGGGGATGAGTATACCCCACTTATCCCAATAATCCCCAAAGCTGCACTTGAAGCGTGCTTACCTGATCTAAGTGGCTCAACTTGGCTCATAAACGATCTAAGGACTTGGATGATTCTCGACCTAGATCCAAATAGAAGCAGTAAACTTGAATCAATATTCGAAGCCTTTGCATGGTGTCACAAAAACTACCCAGAAAAGCTTAGAAAAAAATTCGAGGAGGCGATGAGATGATAACTGAAACATTAATGACTTTCGTAATAGGTTTTGAAGGCTTCGTAAGCTGTGCATACCCTGATGGATCTCAATGGTCTAACGGCTTTGGCACTAAAGCTAGAAGTAGATGGGAATGTATAGATGAGGTAGAAGCTAAAAAACGAATGAAGAGTCACATGGAGCTTGACTCTCAACACGTTAAATTAATATTTAAAAATGTTAAGCAGCATGAACATGACTCTTTAGTTAGTTACTGCTATAACATGGGCCGAGGAGGCTGCGCAGATGTGGTTAAACTAGCAGCTCAAGGTAAGAAAGATGTAGCAGCTAGGCTTATGAGGCAGCATGTTAAGAAGGGTTCAGGACAAGAAGAAGGGTTAACTAGAAGAAGACTTGCCGAAGTAGCTATGCTTACTAAGCCTGAAGTAAGAAAGACTTGTATATATCAGGAGTATAGCTAATGCGAACTCTACTCTTAGCGTTGTTATTATTAATAACTAACCCTGCACAAGCAAGGTATTATGGGTCAGGGGGAGGACACGATTACTATACACTAAACTACGTAACCGTCCACCCAACAGAAAAATTAGTATGCTACAAAGAAGCTACAGAGTGCTTAGAGGTGGGGCAGGATGGAATTAACCATCTAGTAGACCTGATGTATGCAGAAAGAAAAATAAAAGAAGATTATTTCGTGTATTACTGTATGCTTTTCTTCTCTTTCTGGGCAGGAGCTATAGTTCTCATAGTGAGTCGACGGGAAGTATGTAAAATTTAATAGCACAAAAAACTAGAACGTCTGTTATAATAAAAGCAAAGGGAACAAACCTATGAATAATCTAATCAAAAATTTAACTAACACAGGCCACACAGACAATGGTGCTGTAACAAATAAATCATCTTTCAACCCCTTAGTGGATTTTGTGTTCCTAGCAGGAGCCTCTAGGAAGATGAGCGATGTAGATATAACTGCATTAATAGATAAAGCTTACAAATTCGACAGAGAAAAGACTATTAAGTTAATTTTTTGGGCAGGAGCTATTCGGGGAGGACTAGGAGAGAGAAGATTTTTTAAACTGGCCCTTAACTACTTAGCTACTTTACACGAAACTACCCAATGCCAGATAAACTCAGAGGATATAGTAAGAGTAGTCAGCGATAGTGCGATTATCAATAACGTAGACAACATAGTCTCTTTCACAAGATGGGATTATCTATTCGATCTCTACGAGAGCGATACTACTCACTATTTTACTAAGCTTGTAGTTCTTAAACATATACAAGAAGCTTTTGGCGAAGCAACTGACAGTTTACTTTTCAAGTGGCTACCTAGGGAGAAGTCTAAAAAATATCCTAAGCTAAGAAAGAAACTAACAGAGCAGGCAGGCGGGCCGAAAGCTTACAGACAGAAACTAGCAGCTAATACTAAAGTAGTAGAGACTCAAATGTCAGCTAAGAAGTGGGATGAGATAAAATACGAGCATGTTCCTTCCAAGGCCATGAGCAACTACTCTAAAGCGTTCAGAAAACACTCAGAGGAGAGGTTTAACGGGTATTTAGAAGCAGTAGTTAAAGGAGAAAAGAAGATAAATAGCTCAGTATTATTTCCTTCTGATCTAGTCAAAGCTACTGATAAAGATCCTGCAACCGCAGATGCCCAATGGAAAGCTTTACCAGACTATCTACAAGGAAAAGCATCATCTACTCTGGTAGTGTGTGATGTATCTGGGTCTATGGCAGGAGAACCTATGGATGTATCTGTCGGACTAGGTATCTATTTAGCAGAAAGATTAGTAGGAGACTTTAAAAACTTAGTTTGCACTTTCAGTGAGAATCCAGCTTTCTTTACTATTCCTGAAGGCACTTTACTTGAAAAAGTAGATGCTTTAAGAAAGGCTAATTGGAGCTATAACACTGATTTAACTAAAGTATTTGAGTTATTACTAGGAAGAGCTAAACAGCATAATTCTCCAGAATCAGAAATGCCTAAAAGCATATTAATAATCTCTGATATGGAGTTTGATGTAGCCAATAAAAGCAAAACCAACTTTGAGCATATACAAGATTTATTTAGAGCTTCAGGCTATGCTATGCCTAAAGTAGTATTTTGGAACGTCAGTGGGCGTACAGGAAACATGCCAGCTTTAAGTAAAGATAAAAATGTTCAGTTAATTTCTGGGTACTCACCTTCAGTGATGAAATATGTATTAGAAGCTGATGCAAATCCAGAATCTTTAGTGGAAAATATAGTAAATGATGAAAAGTATGCTATAATTAAAACATACGCCTAGGATGGGCGTAGGTGGAGAGTTAATAAGACTACTTACTCATACGAGAGTAAAAGCAGACTCTGTGAAGCCGATAATCTCCCTCAGCGAAGCTGAGAGTCAAGTCCGATTCTCTTTGAAGACAGACAGCAACACAACAAACAAAAACAAAAACAAGATGTGTATGTTGGTTCAAATCCAACCCATTCCGCAAGGAGTGGTGGCCGATCGGTAAGGCAAATCAAAAAACAACAAAATGTCTTCAGTCTCACTCAACCAGTCTAACAGCACAAAAAACATCTATTAGGGACAGAGTATCGTTGGTTCAAATCCAACTCCTTCGTAAAACAAGGGTAGCCAAGAGGTAAGGCGTCTGTAGACAAAATGACTGGTGTAATCACGTTACTGTAGCTCAGAGGTAGAGCACCTTGCATATTTTATGGGCGAGGAGGTCGTAGGTTCAAATCCTACCAGTAGCTATATTGTTAGTCTAGCTAACGTCATTAACTAAGCAGGCTCACAGCAAAAACAACACTAGACTTTTAATCTAACACGTTGATGCCTGCTGTATTTTTTAGCAAAAAAATCCAAAGTGTGCTAACATTTAACTAAAAGGAAACAAATGCACAAAATTAAACAAACAATATTCTTAAATAAAGCAGAGGTCAAGGAGTATGAACTGTCTTTCGTAATGGAGGGCAACCCTATCTACATAACAGAGGAAGATAACTTTCTAGTGCCTAGATTCGGATCCACTTTATATTATGAGTTAAGTAACAACAAAAAAGAAATACTCTCTTTGAGGGATCTGGTTTCTAGAAATACTGTAGCTACAGACAAGTTGCTTGCAAGCAGAGAGGAACCCCATGAAAACTAAAAAATTAAAAAGTATAAACTTAAACAAACTAACTCCCCCAGTAGTTCGCAATATTAATCAGGATAAGTTCCCTACTAAAATTACTTTATCGGGAGAATTAATATTTCCTAGAGGAGTTAATACTATAGCTGTTTTTGGAGCTGTTGATTATGTAGCTGAAGCAATTAAAGACTACTTATATAAAGAGGAGTTAAACAAGTATACAACATACTCTCTAGATAGCGAAGTTACACTAACCACAGGACAAGAAATACATTTTCACACATCGCTACTGAAGCTATCTGAGTACACTAAGAACCAGATTTACTTAGTAAGATACATACTTGTCGAAAGAGGTAATGAATTATTTATACACTTTGGCGTAGAGAGTCCCTTAATCTATGAAGGAGCAAAAGAAATCTCAGACGAACAGTTTTATGAAAACATTAGGGCATACAGGTATCGGTGGACTCCAGTCACTATAAAAGATGTAGTGGGTATGTACGTTAGCGGTGTTAATGCTGCCTCAGAGCAGAAAGAGCAAAAAAGTCTCTTGAGTAAATTATTTGAGTTTTTAGGAGGCAGTATATGGAAAAAATAACATTTGAAGATATACAAAACTATAAAAGTAATTGCGTAAACGCAAAAGAAACAGGACAAAAATTAAAGACTTTAGGCAACGAGGAGTGTGAAGAATTAATTCGCATTTGCAAAGCCTTTGACTGCGAGGTTTACGAGTTAACACACGAAGGCTCGGACGGTATTGAGTGGCTTGTGACTTGCCAGAAGATAACAAATACTCGTATCCGAAGACAAATCGAGAACATTAAAAAAGCGTGGGAGATATCCCCTTGGCAGACATTAAGGTATCTATTTGACTTTAAGCTAAAGAGCTACAAGGAAAGTATAGTAGCTAAGGAAAACGAAAAGCTCAAACAAGAGATAGAGGAACTTAAACAGATACTAGCAGAGACATTAGAGAACGACACATGACAGAAATATTAAAAGTATTAGTAGGCTCTAGGGCACATGGGTTAGCTGATGAAAACAGTGACTATGACTATAGAGCAGTATTCACAACTCCTACAAGAGAATTATTAAGCGTAGGCAATAAACCAGCAAACACTAGCTGGATAGAAGGCAACGAAGATAATACAGCATGGGAGTTAAAACATTTCTTATCTATGGCCCTACAAAATAACCCTACCATTTTAGAGGTGTTTGTCGCCCCAATAGAAGTTAAAACATATTTTGGCACTGTATTAAGAAACTTGCTACCACACATAATAAACCCAAAACTTCTTCTTAACTCTCATTTAGGGTACGCTAAGAATCAAAAAAATAAATTATTGCATGGAGACTGGGATCTAAATAAAGACAGGAAAGCTAGAAAATATACCTCTGCATGGCTTAGAGTAACTTACCAAGCACTGCATTACTTAAGACACGGCGAGTATATAATTGACTTTAAAGGTACAGAAGTTTATAAAAATTTACTTGACATAAGAAAAGCTAAAGACTATACTCAAGGAGAAGCAGTAAATTTATGTAATTACTATGAAGGTTTATTATTAGACTTTAGGGATTATGTAAACGATAAAAAGGCGGACTTAGAGTTAATTAATGATTTTCTAATAACAGTAAGAAGGGCAGATTTATTGGCAGACGAGGCAGAATATTATGGCTAAAGGTTTAGTAGAGTTTACAAAAAATAATGAGTGGTATACGCCTAAATGGTTTGTTGATCAGTTTGGTGTATTTGATTATGATCCAGCTACCACTAAAGAGAAAGCTAAAGAGTTCGGGATTGAAAACTTCGACACTATAGACACTGATGGCTTAAGTAAGGACTGGACGACATATAAAAGAATTTGGATAAATCCACCATTTACCATCAAACATAAATTTATGGAAAAAGCTTGGGAAACCTACAACCAAGCAAAGAATGAAATATATGTATTATTTCCTATAGAGTTCATAACCACTAAAAGGTTTTGCGGCATGTCTAGAGGGGGCAAGTTGTTCATTCCAGATGGGCGTATAAAGTTTGAAAGTGGTATAGGGGCTAATGCCAAGTCTCCTGCTTTTGGTTCAGTAGTAATGAAGTTACAGGATACTTGGGAGATACGGATGATTAGTTTAGGCGGTAAGGAGAAGGTAGGCACATGATAGAAATAGATTACACAATAGATAGATTCGAGAGAGTAAAGGAAGAAATAGAGGGAGGAAATAAATGAGTACTTTTAACACAGTATCTTTAGTAATGTTTACTTTGATTATGGTAACTGATATAATAAATGCTGCGGCAGGTGGAGATTACTCACAGACACACTATATATTAGGTGCTTTAGGTGCGGGCATAATAGCACTAAGTTACCTTTTTCTGTAAATTAGAATGATCCCAGCTAAAGATTTAACCATAAGGGAGTGTAAGGTTTCAGAGATTAAATCTTTTATTGAAAATAAACACTACTCTCACAGTATTAACGGAGTTAAAGTATCCTACTCTTTTGCAGTAGAGCATGAAGGGTATCTTGTAGGAGCGGTGCTGTTTGGGGCTATGTCTACCACGGCATGGAAACGCTTCGCCCAGAACGAGCATGAGGTTTTAGAATTGCGGAGATTAGTATTAGTAGACGAGACTGCAAAAAATTCTGAGAGTAGGGTTATAGCCCAGTGTATAAAGCATATTAAACAAACAGATCCTACTATCAAAGTAATAGTATCTTATGCGGATCCCTTATATGGGCATACAGGAATTATTTACAAAGCTTCTAACTTTGAGTATTTAGGCTTAGGTAGTAAAGACAAAGGATATTTAGATCCAGAAACAGGTAAAACTTACCATTCAAGAGCTTTAAGAACTAAACACAAAGGGGAGTATAAACCTTTCGTTAAAAGACTCAGAGAGAAGTTAGAACAAGGATTACTAACTCCTATAACATTACCTCCAAAACATTGCTATGTGTATAAATTGCACGACAGGAAAAGTCTACATTTTCGCCCAAAAGAAGGTGGTGTTTAGATTTTGCGGAGTTTTCGCCACAGTATCGCCCAAAAATAATTTTTGCGGAGTTTTTGCGGAGTATGTATTATATACATAATATATAGGATAAGATACTATATAACAGGTATAAACCGCAGGTAACGCTCATTATAAGATACTTTAAACTACATACGTACCTACCCTAGTAGGATACTCTATACAAGCATAGAGCAGAAGCAACTACAAGTTATCATATACTACATTATGTATGTATTTAGTGCAAAGATATTAAATTTAAAAGCTATAAAGTATAGTAACTTAATTATAGAGTAGGGAAAACTGCAAAGGGAACAGCAGACACAAAACCTGCCAGACTCCCCAAGATTTTTAAAAACGAATTAGTTTCGAGGCTCCCGAACTCCCATGATTTTTTAAAATGAATTATGTTTTTTATTAAGGTTGGATTTTTGGAGTTTTTTTAATGTGTAATACGTATTTCGGATTAAAAAATTTTATAAAAATTTAATAATTGGTGGAATATAGGCCCAGAGCGGCTTTTAGGGCTTCGGCTTCGGCTTCGGCTTGGGGCTTCGGCTTCGGCTTGGGGCTTGGGCTTCGGCTTCGGCTTGGGGCTTGGGCTTGGGGCTTGGGCTTGGGGGCTATTCTTTTTTTCAGTTTACTAAGAGATTGAAGATTTATCTCTTAATCTCTTTATGCCTTAATTATACTAAGGCTTGGTTAAGCTGTCAAGAGTTTTTTAAAATTTTTTTTCTAAAAAAAAGCTCTTTAGCAGCTAAATGTTTAAAAATCTCTAAGTTGCTCATACTTCTACTATGCCACAATTTTTAAATTTATAACAGCTTTTTTAAATTATTTTTTAGGGCCAGCACGTGGCCCAACAACTCCAGAACTGTATAAAATTTTATTCTTTAAACCCCGTCTAGGACAGCTTTCTAATTAAAGCCGTGGCCCAAGCACTAGAATATTTTAATAAGTTATTTATGTAGCAGGCCCAATAGTTTTATTTTTAATTTTTATATTTCTGAAAGTCTTTCTATGACAGGGTTACGCTATTAACTTATGGCCAAGGCCAGGCCCAAACCTATACTAGTTTATTTATTATAGGCCCGACACAGGCCCAAAGGCCTTAGTAAGGCCTGCTAAAATTCTATATAGGATAATTTTTAAACTTTTTTTTCTTGAGAGCTAAAAAACAAAAAAGAGCAGTAGGATAAGACTATCTTATTTAGCTTTTTAGTTAGATTGGGATACTAACTATCTATTTTTAAGCAAAAAAAAGCTTAAAAACACAATCCCAAAAAGGCTTTTAAGCTCTCTCTTTAAAATGCCCTATAAGCAATTAAAAAGGCAGTAGCCTAGTGTTTATACCTTTATATATTTTAAATCGTTACGCCGATAAGCTATAAATGCTATTTTTCATAACTATTTCTTAATATTGATCTGATATAAGGTAATTATGAGAATTAACCCTAATACTAAAATTAATAAAAGTTAATTTAAAATATCTTGCTAAGGCGTGTTAGCTATGATAAGATTATGGGTATAAGATAAATAGAGAGCTGATAAACTCTTAAAAAACAGTAAAAGGGGCCAATAATGGCAATAGTTAAAACTTACTCAAGCAGGGCCAAAGCAGCTCTTAATAAAAATTTAAATAGAGAGAAAATTAACAAAGTCCTAAAATACTGTAAAGATAATAATTTTTACGCAATTTTAGAAGATGATGAGTATTACGAGTTGTTTATTTATGATTTAAAGCATGAATTAGATGATGAGGAAATTATTAAAGATTATTATCTTAAAGACTTACCTCGTAACGCAGTTAAAAGCGTTAAAAATGTAGAATTAAAAAAATGGGATTTTAACTATAATTCCTGCAAAATAAATTTTGACCTAGATATGGAAAATAAAGATTTTAACAATCTTGCATACTGCTATCTTGTTCAAAATAAAAAAACTGATTCAAGAGCTTTTAAAATTCTTAAGAAATGCTTAAGAAATGGGTATGGCTTGCAAGGCCAAGAATTGCTTGGCACTTGTTGGGTTAACGTAGAAGTAGATGGTACGTATTACGAGTTAAAAGATCCTGACTCAGAAGAGATAACTAATTTGTATTTCGAGTTAGCCGATAGAATAAGATCCTCAATCGAGGATAAAATAAGTAATGACATGAGATCTCATAATAATTATTATTACAGTATTGACAGGTTTATTGACTATGCTACCGAGACAGAAGATCTAGACAATATTCTAGAATGTTTGCAAAATGCAGATTTTAAGGAATATTCAGAAATGATTAAGGAATTAGATTTAATTTAAAAAATAAAAGGAAAATAAACAAAATGGAAAATACACTAAATACACTACCTATCAGCATACTAACTAAAAAACAGAAAAAGCAAATAGTTAAACATTTTAGAGAAAATGATAAAAATTATACTCTCTTTATTAATTTACGCTTTGATGACGAATGCAATAATGGACATAATACCTTTGCTATAACAGGGTCTCTATATCAAGGGAGTTATAAAGTTGAGCCAGCAAGTGAGCAAAATTTAATAAGTTGCGGTTGCCTGCATGACGAAATAGCTAAATATGCTCCAGAACTTGCTTACCTAATAAAATGGCATAACGTATCCAGTGATGGTCCTATGCACTATCTAGCTAATACATTATATAATGTTGGAGATCTTGACTGTTGGGGCAGAAAGAAGGGAGAGCCTTATAACTTTACTAGAAAATTAAAATTTAATAACAGTCCATTTTTATATAAACCTAGTAGAGAATTATTAAATTTTATTGACTTAGTAGGAGTGGCCGCTGATTGGAAAGATTTTAAAATTGTTGAAATTCATCATAAAAACAGCAGACATAAAAACGAGTATCAATTCTCTCCTAAATATTCTTTTAACGGCATGGATACGGAGGAGTGGCACAGGGCCCCGTTTGATAGTGTACAAGAAGCTAATAATTTTGTAGCGGCTATGACTAATTGCAAAGTGGAAATAGTGCAGGAGCCAACTTCTTGGGGGGAAGGCAAAGACCGAGATTTTAAAGCAGCTAGAAACTCGGCCGTATGGCCCGAGGCCACAGATGAGCAGCTGTCACTACCCAAGGAAGATTTAAAAAAATTGTTACTAGAGCGTTTACCAGCTTTAATGCAAAATTTTAAATCAGATATGGAAAAACTAGGATTTACTTATTAGGAAAACAACATTAAAAATCTCTCATTTATCGTTTAGGGTAGGCAAACACTAATAAGTATTACTAAATGTATATTATCTAGAATTAGTGTTTTTAAAACCCTTTCAGTGACAGGGTTGTAGAGGTCATTCCTCTAGAATCAACGAAAATTAACAAGCCTGTATGAATATCTATCCATGCTAATTTTAATTGATTGTAGAGGATTTTCCCCTGAAACCCAATCCCTGACAGGCTTTCAGAACTGTATAAATCCCTAATAGATAAATGAGTAAATGTTAATATTAAAAATGGAGGTAAAAATGACGATAGAAGATATTATTAAGATAACATTAAGAGAGCAAGATATAGATAAAGTTGAAGATGAGCTCAGGTTAAGATACCGAATATGTATTAGCGAATCTGTACCAGCTCCAAGACTTCCAGATTTTTCAGAAAATATAGAACAGATTTACGAGGCTCTAGATAATATGTTAGACCTAATGGGTATTGACGAATTGAATGCTGATACTGCTGAAATTCTAGATAAGAAAGAAATAATAGAGAAAAATTTAGAATTTATTTACACAAATAATTAAAAAAAGGTAAAAACAATGAGTAAATACGATTTAGATGCTTTCAGTATATACGTTTTTATAAATGTATTGACAATTATCGGGGCAGTGCTTATTTTAATTTTTAATTTTTTTATAAGACCATATTTTTTTTAAAAGATATGTTAATATTTAAAAATAAAGGGAATAAAATAAAGGGAATAAAAACAATGACAGAAACAATCTTAGAAATAAATAGTTTAGATTTAGTTAACTGCCTTAGCAGTAGCCTGGATTATGTAAATACCAAATCAATTGGTATACTTAACAGTATTTACATATCCGGGGCTTACATAGCAGCTTCCGATAGCAGCAAATTGGTATTAACTAAATTAGGCCCTACTGATTCTACCAGTAATAATTATGTATTACTGGATAGTAAGGATGTAGCAGTATTAACTACTGCTTTAAAGGCTTTCAACAAGTTGGATAAAAAGGGCTTTAAAGTAACTATCGAAAAACTAGATAATACAGTTACTTTTAAAGTTTTAAACTGCTATAAAGAAGTTAAACTTACCTATAGTGCTGAGTCCTTGGACATTAAAGCTCCTAACTATTTAGGGTGCTTAATTGAAGATAAAAAAGTATTGGGAATTTTTAAAAAAAGTTCTTTGCTTAAAACTTTAAATGCTTTTAAAAATAAAAATGATTCAATTACTTTAAATGCAAAGGATTCTATAGATTTTGACGAAGCAACCAAGGAGGTTAATTTTTATGTTAAGGATTTATTAACTCTTGTTAAAACTTCTAATCAGGAAGGTATTCTACTTTATACGCATGCAGAAGGGGAGAGAATCCTTAAGAGTCCTGTATTCATAGAACAAGATAATATTACAGTTATGATTATGCCCGTTATAAAAAATAATGATTAAAATAGGTTAAAAACAATAAATAAAGGGAATAAAAAAACTATGCTAAAATATTATACGTTAAAAAAAGAAACACATGTTATAGGACTAACTAATAGTTATCATGACCTACCTATGCTTAAAAATCATGTCAAGCTAGGTTACGTGATAACTCAGGTAACTATCCCGAGTAATGTTCAAGATGGACACGGACGTACTTTATACAAAAATATAATATTAAAATAAAGGGAATAATAAAACTATGGATAACAAAATAACACTAGTACAATTCTTAGCAGCTATGGCCCTAACTATAGCAGCGTGGCATACAGCAGACTGGTTATATTGTATATGTATAAGTCCAGGCATACCATTTTAATAATATAGCATAGTATAGAGAGCTGGTAAACTCAACAAACAGTAAAAGGCCAAAATGAAAATAGATATAGAAAAATTATTTCCTAGCGGGGATATTATTTTAACTACCCATTATAAAGGGGTATTTTATAAAAAAAGGTATGCAGCTTATAGTTTAACAGAAGCCAAAAAACTATTTAGGCGGCATGTAAAAGAGCAGGCTAATTTTTTTGAAAATTAAATAAAGTTAATAAAAGAATATTTTTAAATATTCTTAACCACTTATTAACTTTATGTGTTAATATTATAGGTATAAAGGAGCTGAAAAATTATGAGTAAATTATGTAGAAAGTCTGGAAGTTGCCTAGTGTATAAACTAGTAGGATTTACGGGGACGTTTGCTATAATACGGCCGTATGACGTGTATTCTAACCGAGTAGTTAGAAATTCTCCTGCTGAGAGAGTATGGTTCAGCGATTTAATCGCAGTAGAGATGTAGTAGCAGGGGCCCTAACTCGGGCCCTTAAAAATAGATCCTAGTATCTTAAAACTAGGTAAAGGAGAATAAAAAATGTTATTTAACACTATATACAAGGGGACAAAAGAGCGGCAAGTCTCCCCCGATAGAATCGCTAGTATTAGCGATTATGAAGGTTCGGAGGAAGATAGGTTATTTGATCTAATAGATGACCATCTGGCCTATGTTAATAATTGGGACGGGACTCCCGATTTTAGCTCTTGTGACAGGGAGCTAGAAGATATTAAAGACCTAGATAAATATATTCTAGTTGTTATTAATAATCTAGGAGACTATGTGCGAGTAAAATTACCTTTATCTAAACTGTTAGAACTAAAGGAGACTATAATTTCTTTAAAAAAATCCTTATAATCTTTTAACGATTTATTAGCATGTTCTTAACCATAGCTTAATTTTATATGCTAATATAAGAAGTATAGAGAGCTGAGTAAACAGCTAAAACAAATCTAAAAGAAGTAAATTATGGGAAAAAATGCAGTGCTAAACTTAATAAGAGCTACTAAAGCTACTAAAGCTAATTTAGCTTTACTAGCTAAAATTAAAGCCACTACCCAAGAAGCTGAGCAGATGGGTATAAAATTCATAGAGTTCACTTCTGCAGAAATGGCGGAGGTAAATACCTGGATTAGGTTAGCTAAGTCTAACTAATCCCCAATAAACCCCCCCAAGCCTAGCCCCCCCGCTAGGCTTTTTTATTGCTTATATTTCTGCTTATCGGCATAAGCTAGTAAATTTAAAAAAGATACATATGTAGCAACTGCAAGATTTTAACCCCTAAGCCGATAAGCAATTTTAATACAATCCCATAAGGCCGCATAACACTAACAAGTATTAAATAAAGTTAATAAACTAAAAATATATTACTTTCTTAAGCAGATCTTAATTAAATATGTTAAAATAGTAGGTATGGAAAATAAATTAATTAATAGAGTAGTACAAATGAACGATTCAATAATCATTGATGGATACCGTCAAGTTGTTTATATAACGGCTAGCGGTAAGACGCTAGTGCATTTTGAGTGCTAAGGGGTATAAACAGGCAGAGGTCTATTTTCACGGCCTCGCAGGTAATACCCTATCTATAACAGATAGGAAGACAGGGCTTAGCTTAATATAGCCTTAGGCCCCCCGATACACTATAAAAGAGTTGAGAAGTTAAAAGATCTCAACTCTTTTTTTATTTTGTAAAAGTAATAACAATGTAATTACTTAGCTTTTTATACCAGCTCTTTTTATATAACTTTCTCGGGCCCAAAATAGCTTAGAACCTTCATCAGTAAAGAGTTTTAAGAATATCTATAAGGCCTAATATTTTACTTAGGGCCTAAAATAGCTTAGAACATGCTTAGATAAAGGATTTTAGAAGTATTTATCGGGCCTTTTATGGGCCCTTGTACTTGTAGGGGAGATATTTAAAAAGTATCCAGTAGTAGGGATATTTTAAAAGTTTATTCCAGCTCTTTATATTCCAGTTCTTTTTTAAAAGCTTTTCAGCTCTTTATTTCAGCTCTTTTTTACGGCTCTTTTAAGAGCTTATCAGCTCTTTTTTATGGCTTTTTTGGGGCTTTTTATGGCTTTATTGGGGGGGCTTGTATGTTGCGGGTAAAACTTTTTTATATGGCTTTTTACAGCTTAAAACCCTTTCCAGCAAAGGCTTTCAGAATGAAATATATAAATCTCGGGCCCCAAAATACCCATTTTCCAGTAAAAAATCTATATTTACGCTTTACAAATTAACAAAATAATTTACTTATCGGCTAGGAGCGTAATAAATACCATAGCCTAGTATTTATACCTTTAGACCTATTTTCGTTCGTCCTAGAGCCTTCTGGCCCTGTCTAAATTCCCAATAATCAATGTATTACACTTTAATTAAGAGCATAAAGCTACCGCTTCCGTCTCTACTCTGTAGATGTAAAAAATCGGCCCAAGCATGGAACTTTCCCTACTCTTAAGACACTGAAAACCAGTCTATAAAAGGCTTTCACGACAATAAATGGGCCAGTCATTTAAAGTTTAAATTCGCTGAAAAGCACTACTGGACATAATTCTAATGATAGATGTAGAATGAAAAACTTGCTATCAGTTGTAACCCTTTCTATAACAGGGTTCTAGCGATATATAAAGTGCAAATCACTGTATCGGCTAATGTAATAAACTTTAAAATATCAATCTAGGACTTTTAAAAGTCCTGATTAAAGCTGTTAAGAAACTTATTTCAGAAATTAGGTTAAAAACAGTCCAGTTCTTATCGCATACTCTTACTTGCACAAGATAATATGCTTATTTTGCTTTGCGTAAAACACTATAAACCGTATAACCTAGACTAGGAGCCATTATCCCTTTCTTACTTAGTAAAGATAATACAGTGTTATCTTGAACTGATAAAAAGCCTTCAAAATGTCATAAATTTCACGCCTTGCGTGCCTTTGCTAGCCGATAAGCATATTAGCTTGCGTGCAATTATCTTGTTAGACCTTTGAGGATTCTCTTTATACGTTGTTTCGATATTGAAGTATATATTTTCTAGTTTTTGCGTGAATTCGTTTGCTATGGAGCCTTGCAGATAGTCCAAAATCATTGAATAGCCATGCTTTTAAGGGACCCAGTTTAGAGTCAAAAATCGGTAATACGTATTTACGTGAAAAGTAGCCTAAGACACAACCCCACAAAAATTTCAAATCAGACGCTACATCCGAAAAGAATTAAGCCTCAAAAAAGACATACCGAAAAGAATTAAACTCTTTAAAATTTCAAATCAAACGCTACATCACTCTAAAAAATACGCTCAAAAGCCTCAAAAAAACACACACAATAACCCCAAAGCCATTTCAGAATTTAGAAAAAACACAATCCCCAAAAAAATTCCTACATATTTTTAAAATCAGACGCTACGCCCGAAAAGAATTAAGCCTCAAAAAACGAAACGGGATTCCCCATATCGGTATGTCATAAAAGAAATAAACCTCAAAAAAGACACATACAGTAATTCCAAAAACCACTTCTAAAATCCCAAAAAACCTAAATACCTAAAAAATTCCCCAGAAAATTTTAAAACCAGATGCTACATTACCATATGGTTTGAGAGGTAAATTTTATGTTATAATAGCTGTATGTTAACTTTTACAATCTGCACCTTATTAATCCTGTTTATATTTTCTCTAAATGTATGTGAGGGAGATTTCTTTTTATCTTTACAAATTGCAGGTATATTAGCATTTGCAGTATTTATTGTTTCTTTGATGTTTATTTTTTATTTTATTATATTTTCTGCTTTAATTTTATATATTAATCAGGGAGTTATGGAAAATGCTGATATTGCTGCTAGTATTTTAAGTACTATAGCAACTGCAATTTGTACTGGTATAGGACTTAAACAGTTGAATGGGAATTAGGTAATCCTGAAGGAGTAAATAAATGATCGAATTAAACCTAACCTACGAAGAAAGTAAAAAGATACTAGATTTAGGATATGACTTCCGTAGAGTATCTAACGTATTTGTAAATGAACAAGGACGGTTTTATAACCGAGCTAATAACTACCTAGCTGTAGCTAGAGATATAACACTTTATGAGATAGATCAAAGACCAGATACTCTACCTGCTTTCTTTAGGTTTATAGATCATTTAACTCCAATTATTCCTAAAGGTGCACTTGAGGCATGTCTACCTGAGTATGAAGGGTATGAGCATGACAGTGAAATCACCTATACATGGGCTGGACACACCGCAATGAAAAGTGTTTGTTTTATAGATGAGTGCACTCCTCGACATATAGGCATAGGTATAGATGAATACTTGTATAGGACTAAATCAGCTTATGAAGCATTTGTATGGTGTCATGAGCATTACCCCAAAGAATTAAAAGATAAATTTAATGCCTACAGACTTGATCTTATGTAATACTGAGTATATGACTTTACCTGAATTTGTTAAAGAATTACAAGACAAATATAAAGGGCACAAAGATGCCTTACTAGACTACTATGGCGAGAATCAAGGAGCTTACCAAGTAATAATAGAAAATGAATCTTATTACTTCTCTATGGAAGTATGGAAGAATAAAGAGCTTACGGTTTACGTAGAAAATAAAACTAAGCAAGAAGATATATTAGAAGAAGACCTAGATATTAGTGCAGAATCTTTTAGTTTAATTAGGGGTATACTAAAGGAGTATTTCCCTCAAGTATGTTAGTATATTAGTTATGAATCAAGAATTTTGTATAGTAGTTGTAGTTACTTTATTAGTGCTTTTTTTCTTTAAAGTAAAAGAGAAACTTAAAAGGTCTAAAGGATCTTGATTATGGATAAAAATGTGAGGTTTAAGGAATGAGCACAATAGCGAATTTAGAAATATACTTTAGAAATTACCAAGATTGTATTTCTCAATATTTCTGTGAGGAGGACGAAATTTTATTCATTTGCAAAAAAGAAATTAAAAAAAGAAAGATAGGTAGTGATAAACCTTTTAAAACTGTTTTTATTGGCGGTACAGTGGAAGAAACTAAAGCTTTCATAGATGGCGTGCTCCATGTTCATTTTACGATGAGCAAACGGACAAAAGAACTAATAGGCGGTAAAAATGTGAGGTTTAAGGAATGAGATTTTTGATTAACTTTTTAAAAGCACTTGGAGTTTTTACGATTTGGGGGCTGGGTACTCATCTAATTTTTAAGTTTTTAAAAGCTTATGTTATGTGGCTTGAGCCTTATTTAGGTTGGATTCTTGTAGGGCTTTTAGTCGTTTGTATTTGTGCCCTAGCTGCTTCTTGGGCTTGCCGTATGGAGGATTTAAAATGACAAGAAAAAACTACCTTAACGCAATGCTGGAAGGCTCTTTAATTATGGGATTAGATCAGACCTATGGGGAACACCCAGTGATGGGCTGGATAACGAAATTAGTTCTACTTATGTTTATAATTATTTGCATTTATGTAAATTTGAGGGATGATGAATAAAGAATTTAAAAAGCTTTTTCCTTCTTTTGTCAAGCAAGTAGATACTAAGAGGGAGTTATTTATATGATTACTTTAGACGTTATCGAAAAAATATTATTGGAAACTACTGACGGGTATTTTAGAGTATCTGAGCTTAATACTAAAGCACCAAAAGAAAGCAGATGGAGTTACATCTTTTACGACCAAGTAAAGGATAAGTACTATAGATTTGAAGGATTCTCTATAGATTGCAAGTCCTTGGATTCTGATACTGTGGATTTTAAAGTAATAAGAAATTTAAAATACGATAACTTTAAAACAGTTGATTTTCATTTTAGGGAAGTGGAAGGTGGTTGGGGCTTGCGAATCGAACATTGCTCCGATTTGGTAAAGACACATTCTTCTTTAGACTTCGACTCCAAAATTAAAAAACCTTGGCTAAGGAATATACACTAAGGCCGTGTTATAATATTACTTGTAAGGGCTGATATATGAATCCTCCTAGCCCTTACATTATGCGAATGTAGCTCAACGGCAGAGTAGCAGTTTTCCAAACTGTTGGTTGTGGGTTCAAGTCCCACCGTTCGCTCCATAATGCGTTCTTAGTTTACCTAGTAAAACAAAGGTCTCCAAAACCTTAGTAGAAGGTTCAAGTCCTTCAGAACGTGCCATTACATTTCCCTAACGACTAAAATAATTCCCTTTACGGAAATATCGTCACAAAAGTTTACTAAGTTTGTGACAAGTCCACTTTTAATAGACCTAATATAATAAATCTAAACCGTGTGCTATAATGTAAGTTATGAGACCATATATACAAGGACTAGACGAAATAGAATTTTCTAATTTAATGAGAAACTGGTTTAAACACGGTGAGTTAGAGGCTGCTGTAAGTAGAAAACTTAGTAGAGCGGATGTGCAAGCAGAACTTACTAAGAATGATTACGATCAGATAAGATTACATCTTCCTAAGGTTATATCTTACATAGAAGATACTATAAAAAATGAATTATACGGCTATGCTAAAGAGCTAGAAGAATCTAAAACAAAGTTAGAATCATTCTTAGATGGAGTAGAGTTTGCACTTAGACCTACTGATAAAGAAGATGTTTAACGCTACTGATTATATCTTTATAACCATTATCACCTTTATATCATTTGAGTTGATACTGTTTCTCCTATAGTATTTATCGCAAATTTATACTTTTTTTGCGACAGAATAATACTCAATAAGCTATCCTAGAGCGGTTAAAGCCTTCCGTAAGAAGCGAGGGGGGGGGTTAGCCTCTCACACCCCTAACTCTTGTGTGGACTTTAATTTCCACTCTACCACAGCCTCGCAATTACTATGCGAATAGAGCCTACTATGATTAACCTCTCCGATCCAAACCACATTCTTAATAGGAAGTACAAACTTTTCTATTTCTTCTGGCTTAATATCAAACACCCTGGAGCTATTATCTTCTATAAAGCTTTTTACCTGCGACAGAAGTAAGCCAGTCATTCTGTAAGGATCAAGTGCCAGTTTTAAATCATGCACTCTTTGGTTATGTTGTTCCCAGTCCCCGAAACGTCTACTGCTTGTCTGAACATCTACGAAGTACCCTACTTCCCACACAACCCCTAAAAAAGAAAATAATGAAACTGTATTATGCGATCTCATTCCTTGTTTAGTCCTATATAGTATCTCTTCTGTAGTTTCTTCTCGCCAGTTACCCCCAGTCCAATGAGAAAGACACATAAGAGCATCTAGGTGATGAATGATCCGATCAGTCTCCACCCTGCACTTAATGTCGTGTTTAACCTTGACGCAGGCATCATCTACTAGTTTGTAAATATTATCCATGGTCTTTAATTATGGAAGGACAACTATACCCATAAGCCCCTTCAAAGTTTGCTCTCCACTCCACACTATTACCATATCCTATGATGCCGTTATTTAATTTATATTTTACATCTCTAGCATTATTCACTATGGTCCATTTTTGAGGTACTCCATCTGTGTATACGTCTGGACGTAATAAAGTTTCTTTAATTATAGATAGAAACAGTCTTCTATGTCCCTCCGCATCTAATGGATGTAGAATTTTCCCGCTATCTAAATACCTCTGAGAATCTTTATAATCACTACCATTAAAATCACCATAATCTCTATCATACGTGTAAATGCTAAGTATTATGTCTGGGCAGTCTGGTACGGTAATCACTCCTATGCACCAGTTCTCTATCCTGAGATTTCTATTAGAAAGATAACTAAGAGCCTTGTCTAACCTATCCGCATACTCATCACCCTTAGAGTCTAGCTTTGCGTTATTAGAATAGTGTTCACATCTTTTTTTTATTAACCTATCAGATAGAGCCTCTTTAGAAACTCTATCCGATATTTGGTCAACTGTTAAGTAGATATTATCCATCTACCTTGTCGTATTTTTTAAGTACGATAGCTTGCAGTTTTTCATTGCTCTCTTGCACCTGCTTAAACATACTGTCTCTAGACTCAGTAAGCCTTTGAATCTCTTTACTGTATCTCTCAATAGTATTCTTTTCTCTTTCCTCTGCATTTGCAGCATTTAACTCTGCCTTAGCTAAATTATTCTTTAAGTCTTTAATTATACTTTCGGCAGTAATTTGGTACTCCTTATGCTCCGCATCCAGCTTAGCAAGCTTAGCTAGATATTCAGACTCACCCACTGTCTTAAGGGCGGTATTCTCAGCTATTAGTTTCTCGATCTCTACTTGTAAAGTAGTGATTTTGTTAAGTTCTGTAGAAAGTTCCATTTTAACTCTAGTAGAAACATTACTTAACTCTAACTCTAATTTTTTCTTATCATTCTCCAAAGCAGAAATTTTATAAGACTCTTGTCTTATAGCCTCATGTTTAGCATCTTCGATCTTTTTATCTCTTGCATCTGTAATATCTTCAATCTTTTTTAAAAGACCTGCGTTAGTTGCGTTAAGATCTCTGATTTCTCTACGTTGTCTCTCTGCTTCACTATCTCTTTCGGCTAGTAGTTTTTTTATTTCTTCTAATTCTTTACTGTAAAACATTTAATTTTCTCCTTTGTTTTGTTTTTATCATAGCAGATTTGCGGTGATTAAACAATCTACTCACCGCCTATCCTATAATACTCTTTCACAGCTTCATGAAAAGCTTGCTGCAACTCCAATAGGCTCTCTGCCTCGTAAGTCACTAGTGCATCGATAGGACGATCTTTTATACTTAGTAAACTACCGTGCCAAGTCTTGGTTTCGTTTTCGTGCTCCACAGAGCCTACTACGTCCATATACTCCTTAAAGCTTCTAGCCAACATTAACTCACATCCTTTATTTTTATGTTATCACTTTCAATCAGCCATTTGATATTTTCGTAATGTTTTAAGTATCTATCCAAGCTGACATAGAAAGGTCTAATTTTAGTAAAAAGTATGAATCTATTATATTTATTTTTGTAAGCAGACAGCATAGAATCAGGTAGGGCATAATCATTACTGTAGTAAGTTCTTATTTCTGGCAGTCCTTCTTCCTTAGCATAGTAATTGTTAAATATGTCGGCGATCAGGCTTCTATCATTCTTATCGTTCACATCTAAGAAGTCATTTCTTTTAGATAAAATCCTATACTGTTTGATCTTATCTAACGCTTGAGCATGATCCAGATTATAGTGGTTAGTAGTAAAGGCAAGCTCTATATTAACTTGTCTAGATTTAATCTTATTAAAATTTATTGTTATCATTTGATCTCCTTGATTTCAGTAAGTTTGTACACCTTGCCATTCACACCAATAGCTGATAAATTAAACCACCAATAAGGCATGTCTAAAATAGCACTAAAATTTGCAATACTGACTCTATCATAAAAGTTATCTCTGTCTTCCTCACTCACGTATAAAATTACCTCATCTGATGTAACGTCTATAGTTTCTCCATTATTTAGTATTAGCTGCATTAGAACCTCCTTTATAATTTTCTAAGCTATTAGTAAGTTTTACTAATATCTCTTCAGCCTCTTTCACGACAGAGTCTAAAACTTGCTCCTCTGAAAGTAACTTCTTAATAGACTTTACCATAGTTTCTTCTGCATAATCTCCAGAGAGAAACCACTCAACGTCATGCAAGACTTCAGCTACTTTAACTAAATGATCTTTAAAAGCTTTTAGCTCTGGTATTTTATTAGTAAAAGATTCTCTAGCTATGTCGTGAGCCGCACTTTCTACCTTACAATAAATATAATCTAAACTTCCTCCGCTCATTTGTTACCTCCTTTGTCAAGAATTGCTTGGATAGTTACTGGGTATTTATCTTTAATCAAGGACATAGCTGCTTTAGCTAGCTCCTGAATTTCCCACTGAGCATGAGTATCCACCCTAGCTAAGTACCAGTGCATGAAGGAGCGTAGATTGCAAGTGGCCCAGAACTCTGTAAAGAATCCAAAAGGTAAAATCATTCTAGCCTGTTCTCTGGCTACACCTTTCTCTAATAATTGCTTATATGCAGAGTGAGCTACTTTGTAGCTATTATTATATATGTTTTTAATATGTGCAGCATCCTCTTCTGGAAACTCAAAATCTGTACTGGCTTGCTTGGAGGACTCGTGCTGCTTTCTTATATTTTGCGGAGTGTAGAACTCCTCCTCCATCTTGCAGTACCTATAAGAGGTCTCATTAAAAGACCATGATTTGTGCCTCATCCACTGAACTGCTAAAGGCTTAGGACACCTTACTCTAAAAGTAATATAATTATGCTCTAGCGTAGAAACGTGGTTATGGTTAACTAAATACTTAATTAATTTTTTATCAGCCTCATCTAGCTCTGTTTTTACTTTAGAATACGAGATCCTAGCTGCGTTAATCACGTCTAGGTCGCTACCAGAGGCTCTTATTAATTCTACCTCACCTATTCCGTGATCTAATACTATCTTAATGGTTTCTGTCATAATTCTCCAACATTTTTCTATCTACGTAATTTCCTAAATCTTTAATCTTAATACCTATCCAGCTAGTAGGAAATGCGGTGTACACAACCCACAAAACAAGCGGTATTAAACATAATAGCATAGCTATAAAGGTTCCTAGCATAGTAGCTAGAACTGGTATGGCTACACAAACTCCAATGATCTCCATTATTTAGTACCCCCTAAACTTTCGTGGTAATAATATTCTGGATTAACTTCTAACATTTTCTCTTTAAACTCTTCAGCTTCGCCCTCGTATCTAAGAAATAATTTATGCTCTTTAAGTATCTCCTCCTGCAAAGCTAGTAGTTTATCTGTCTTATTGTGTATAGCTAACTCGTTTAATGCAGCCTCTACTTCAAGTAACTCTACTTGATTGACTATGTTAGTTCTTGCATCACATTCAGGCATAGTGTTAGCTAAACTTCTAATCTCTTTGATTGTTTTGTAGGCTTCCTTAACTTCGGTAGCAAGTTCTTTAACTCTAGTAAATCCTGTTAATAATTCTTTAAGCTTGTCGTTATTCATAATTTCTCCTTTTTGTTTTCCTGCTTTCATTATAAACAATAAAAGTTAAGATGTCAATAAGGGATTATTAATTTTTATTTTTTATGCCTAATAAATATTCTTTTATACATGTGCTTCCCATTTGGTAAAGTAGCATGTGAATTACCTTTGGGGTCAATCATTACACCTCCAGAATAACCGCGGCCATTATCTTCTGCCATACCAATTATTTCAAATTGATCAGGCGAGTATTTATCCAAAAATGTAATTGGCACACCCATTATGCCATCATAATCACTTGGAATAGCGTCAGTGTATGGAATTTCAATTGCATTGTAATTGTCATATCTTTCATATTTCTTCCCCTTCACATCCTTGTGTGAGCTGAATTTAATATTGTCAGCCATTGTCATTAAGGGTAGCGGTTGGTGTCTTTTACCGTGGTCTAAATTTGTAAGCCAAAGGCAATTATTTGTCGCCACTATTCTATTACCATCTTCATCAATTCGTGCCTCAGTACCATATAATTCATACGATTCTGGAACAATAAACCCAGAAATCCATCGCCCCATACCCGTACCTAACCATATTTTATTCTCTCTAATTAAGGGAAAAACTTCCTTATAAGTAATAGCGTTAATATTTCCAATGATTAAGAATTTCTTGTCGTAATCAACAAGCTGCTTTACAAATTCTCGGAAAAGACTAAATGGTGGATTGGTTACTACAAAGTCGGATTGTTTCAATAACTCAATAGATTCTGCACTGCGAAAATCACCGTCACTATCCAAAAGTGTCCATTCGTTCTTCTTGTTTTGTTTTAGTTGTAACGCAACATCTTTTAGGCTGAACTCACCGTCATCATCTATGTCGCCAATTGAGTTTATAATAAATTTATTGGCTGTTATTTTAGGGCGACCTTTTTTTTGTTTGACAGTGTCATCGTCACCAAACAATCTTAATTGAGTATTAGCAACAGGTGAGGGTCTATAACTTGTTGTAATGAGCCGTTTTAACCCAATTCGTTCAAAGTTCAATATGAAATAACGAAAAAAATTACTTTCAAACGGGTCGTCACAGTTACAGTAAACTACTTTATCTCTGAATGTGTCAGGGTTATACTCTAGATAGGCTTCAACTTCTTTTTGAATGTCAATATATTGCGTGTAAAATTCATCACTTTTTGATTTCTTTGCTTTATGCAATAATTTGTTTGCCATATTAACTCTAGTTTAGCCTACTAAACTAAAACTCCTCTTCTAACAATTAACCCAAACATATCTTCAATCCCCCTATTATTCCATCTAAAAGCAAACTCATTCGGAATCATCCCTTTAAGCGTGAACTCATGTTGTAGTTTTATCGCCAGTGGACGAGAACAAGAAACGAGCAACTATAAAAGCTAGCCCAAACATTTCACACGCACCACTAGTAAGTAGAGTTATTAATACGCTATCGCTATATTGCACATGGTACAAGTTGTGATTATGGTAAAAAATAGCACTTAAACAGAACAATAAATTTGCACAAGTCAATAAGCATATAGCTAACAAAATATAGTTACTCCAAGTTTGCCGCATTCCGAGAATATCAGCTTTTTCTTTTATTTCTAATTGTCTCTGTGCCCTTGCTGCTTCTGCTGCTGCTTCTAATTCCCTTAATTGCGAGGAATCTTCCTCTTGTGCTAAGTTTGGTGCATCAATTTCTGTCTCTAAGAGACTGATTATCTCTTTATCCTTACTAACACTTAAATTCGTCATCAAAAGGATTGCCTTCTTGAATTTCTTCTTCTAGGTAAGTGTTTCTTATCTTAGACCTAAGTAAATGCTTAAGCCTGTACGTCATAAAACTTAGACTGACCCCAAATATTTTTGATAATTTTACCTCATCTCCACGTAGCCTAAACTGGTATTCCCTGCAAACATCATCTAACATGTATTCAGGTATTAATAAACATGCAGCAAAAAAATTAGCCTCCCTCTCTTGTTTATCATCATTATTAGAAAAGCTATCTAACCTATACAAGACATCTTCCGTCTTGTACCCTAACAGATAATGTCCTAATTCGTGAGCGGCTGTAAACAATTGCCTTTCCGCTGGTTCTTCCTTGTTGATAAATATAGTTTTCTTCGCCTTATCTAACGCACCAGATACGTCCTTGAACTCTTCCTTACTCGGGCTAAAATAAATTATTTTGAGTCCATTTTTGTTAGCTAAATCAAAAGGGTTTACTATTGGCTTCTTGATTTTATAAGACTCTAACAAACGATAGGCAATCTCTTCCACTACATTTTCCACTAAACCACCTCACTCACGTGACCCACGCCTCTCAATACATGAGAAATAACTGGAACAGTAAAACCATTACCGATCATCCTGTATCTCTGAGTTTCACTAACCCCCTCTGTATACCCTTCTGGTAAGCCTTGTAGTCTTTCACATTCTAGAGTAGACAATCTCCTAACTATCGGTTTTAGTTCATTAGTTACTAACTCCTTCATTTCATAAAGTCCAGTCTTAGCTCCTTTACCTCCTCCGTTAGCGGATAATGTTACCGATTTACCTTCTACGGAGTAAACTCTATTCCCTTGCCCATAACCTTTGGTGTGGTTTTTACTTGGAACGCCCCCTAAGAAAACAGGTTTAGTAAATATCATCTGCCTATTGCCGAATAAAAAATAATCATTAGGACATACTTTATGGTAACTAGCCGTGACGCATAACGACTTGTGCCTCTCAGTAAACCCACTATCTAACACATCTTTTAGTAAAATACCTCTATCTTCTGGCTGAGTTACGTTAGGAATATTAGTCCAATAATATCTCTTACGAGACTGAGCTGTAACAAGTGCAGAATTTATCATAATAGGTTCTACGCCTAAAGCTTCTGTTATCTTATCTCTATCAGAATGTTTCATCGAAGCCACATTCTCTATTAAAAAATACTTAGGTTTTACAGTACTTAAGACCCTCAAAGCTTCATAAAATAAGGTGGATTGCCCTTTCTCTAGTCCTGATTCTTTCTGCCTCGCTGCTATGGATAAACTAGTGCAGGGGAAGCCTGCACAAATTAAATCTATTTCGCCAAGCTCTAAAAGTTTAGCCTCATCTAATAAGGTAATATCCCCCAACTGGATTATGTTTGGATGATTTTTATTAGCTATCTGCATAGCAAATTTATCTATCTCAGAAGCATAATACTTACTCACTTGTATGCCAGCTTCTTTCAAAGCTTGATAACACATCCCGCAACCATCAAATAAACTTAAAACTCTCATAACCTACTCCACATACTGTATACCAAATCCTACATGCTTACACTCAGGAGCTAATAATTTTCTAGCCTGATCTAACTCCTGATAAACTAAAAAATATTTATCTAAGTAACCTTCCAGATCGTCTGATCTGGTCATCACTGTTATGACTATTCTATCTTCGTTTATTTCATCTTCAGGATCAAAGTCTACATCTATTTTAAAATCATCTTCTGGTGGAAAGTGTTCTGTAAACATATCATAAAACTTAAGCAGTAACCCATGCAGTTTTTGGTCGTTTATAATTCCTGTAGCTGCATCACTAGTCTTGGTCATAAGATTAAGTATCTTATTCTCGTCTATTAGTTTATCTACAAGTCCTTGCAATTCCTCCATAGCCACTAATGACTCGGTGTCTGCACACTCTTCAGTGTAGGCCCTATGCATAACAGCGGCAAATAGCTCTTTAATTCTTTTAGTCATTCGATGTACCCCCTCCCCCAAACATTTTCTGCAAAACCCTTCTAACATTACTGTCTGCTATAAAGTAGTGTGGATTCTCTCTATCGTATCCTATGATTCCTGCCTTAATTAAGGCAGAGGATAAGGCTCTTTCTTGTTTGTGTACTCCCTCGTGAGTTTCGGCATCGAGAAGGTGAATGTTTTTAGGATCTGGATTCATTCGATCTAGGTCAATGTGGTGCCTCTGCAACAGTTTTCTTTGCTTTTCGGACATCCCCTTAACTTGGGGATTTGTCTCCAATACCTCTCCTTTAGAGGGGTATAGACGGCCTCGTGAACCGCTCCAATCAGGCATATAATCTGGGTATACTATTTTCATATTTCAACACTCCTAAAATCTAAATTAATATTCTTATCTATGTCCGAAACAAATTTAATCTTCCTACCTTTTTTGTTTTTAAGGAAAACCGCAGTCGGCATATTCACTGGCTTGTCTTTAAACTTGTTCCAAGCAGTTAAATCTGCAAACATTGGATTTACAGCTTCGAGTCTAATCTCATAAGTTCCTTTCTTTAGTCCGTAAACAGTAAAGCTTCCATCACCAGCTCTTAGACCATCTATTTCAACATTCTGAGTCCAGTCTGGATTCTCTAAGTTAATAAAAGTTAATCTAGCAGCCTTAACTAAAACACTGTTCCAAGTTACTACTCCAGATACAGTAGTAGTATCCTTATCTTGGGGCAATCCTATGACTTCTCTGAACTGAGCTACATCTTCTTGCATGATCTTAGCTTTACCTAATGCTGGGGTAGGGTACATGATTGGCACTGATTCTCCTATCTTGCCCATTACCCACTGTCTTTTTTTAGATCCTTTAAATAAGTAATCATATTTGACCGTATCGCCTTGAGAATGATTTAAAAAATAGTGCAAGAACTCATGCACTAATACGTTAGCTTTAGCATCTACGGTTAAATCTTCTCTATCTAAAAAGAAACTGACTAGCCTAAGATTGCCACCTAAAACTTCATACATATTTTTGTTTTCATCCAATCTAAAATTATCTTTTTGTAAATTAGCGTAAGCCAATAAAGCTCTAAAATAAGGGGTATCATTAGGGTAGATGACAGCGAAATTAAACCAATCATCTACTCCAGTTGCAAAGGCAGCCTCATTTTCCACTATCTCATTTTCCAGAACACCTGCGGGTAAACCTAATAAATCTTTTTCTATTTTTAATAACACTAAATCTCTAATCGGCTTTGGTATATCCTCAGAAAATCTAAACTTAGGTAGCCTTAATTTATTTTCATTAACAGGTTTCCAATAAGTATATTTTAAATTCTCTTGGTAGCAGGTGTTATTTCCACAAGTAAAAGCACCATCACCGTTCCATGTGGCCCTAGAAGTTTTAAAGTTAATTTTAGTATGGTAAGAGCAAGCCATTGCCTTGCTACTTAGAAGCATTAAGCTTATAATTAATATTAATCTTTTCATTGTTTGTTTTCCTTTACGCTTTCATTATACCACAAAGTTAGATATAATAACTTCATTTCCTATCTTACAGGAATTACCCCCTGCGTTATCCATACCATATCTTAAATTTATTAACTCTTTGTTAAAACCTTTGTAAGCTTCACTTACCCACTCGCAGTTATCATAAGACATAAACCATTTAAACTTAGCTCTGTTTCTTAAGAAAAGTTTAAGTTCTTGATGGTTAAACTCATCATGTAATTTACCTCTGAATCCATAAAGTTTTTTAGCTGTATAGTATGGAGGATCTAGGTAAACTAATGTATCCTCGTTATTATAATTAGCCAAAAGATCTACAGCGTTCTTGTTAAATACTGATACTTTTCTGTGACTAAACAGTCTTACGCAATCTGACAATCTCTCTATAGAGGATTCTGTAAACCTGCTTTTAAATGCAGATTCAGAGTAACCTCCACTATCTGCTGTGCCAGAGAAAGTAATTCTATTAAGTATAAAGAATTTAGCCGCTTGCGTTAGTATATCTTTCGATTCAAAAATCCTACAGAGCTCATAAAGAGCTTTACCGTTATCTTGAAATCTAGCTTGGATTTCTTTTACTTTAGCTACTAAAGGTATGCTCAACGGCAAGAAATCTCCAACATAAGCATAGTCGCAAACCTCTTTCCAGAAAGCATAAACTCCTTCATGTTTATCGTTAAGAATATATTGCTTTTTAGGATGCAGGATCATAGTATTAATACCTATGCTCGCTCCGCCTGCGAAAGGCTCTATGAAAGTATCAAAATCCCCTTTAGCTACATACTTCTCGAATAGATTAAAGTATTTAGATTTACCACCTGGATATCTTATAGGGCTGTTAATCTTTTTTGGCATTATTCGTAATCCCTTATAGAATGTACAAATGGAAATCTAGGTATTCCGTCTGGGGTGTAGTTGAAAAATACTACTGTAGCTTTTTTACCAATCACTGACTTTGCATTATTTAATAGCTCAGCCACAAACTCTCTATCCCCTTTTATATTAGAGCTAAATGTTCTACCATCTGAAAGTTTAAGGGTAGCATTGCCTGCTGTACCAGCTCTATTACCTATACCTTCGTTTATAGCTACTATCTCAAATTCCTCAGACAAGAACTCTTTACGTTTAAGTAATCCGTTACTTCTCTTATTCTCATACTTAGTGTTAAGTCTAATCATTTGACCTTCATAACCCTCTTTTAGATAGTATTCGTATACAGCATCTATAGCTTTTAAGTCATCGCCTTTGAGTATTAGTGTAGGAACTACTTTAATCTCTAAATGAGCTCCCCTGTCTCTAATGTCAGATTCTAGAACTGCTAAATCTGCCACTCTTTTAAAGAAGGGTGCATTAGGAGCTAACGTAGATACTACATCATATACATGATACTGTATCAGTTTATTCGCTTCTTGTATTTCGCTAGCATCTGGTTTAGATTTTTTCACTAGCGATACTATCTTATTAAAGTCATCCTTAAACTCGTGATTATACAGCTCCCCGTCTAAGATAACATCTTCAGGCAGAAAAGAAGATAATGCACGCTCTATAGCTTCACAAGGGACTATAACTTTACCGTTTCTGGTTCTTAAGACTATCTCGCCTTTCTCTCTTCTTGCAATAGCTCTAATGCCATCTAGCTTAGGCTGTGAATAAATCTCAGCACTAGTAGGCTTAAACTTTTCATTAAACTTATGAGCTAACATAGGTTCAAAGAAACTTACTCCTTCGCTTATGTCTTCTAAATTCTCGAAGTACCCCTCTTCAATTTTCTTAGTGATCTTAGCCTCAGCTTCCAATTTAGCCTGCTCTTCTGCCGTAGTAGCATTAGCCCTACCTACGTTTTTAGGAACGGCTTTTGTGGGTTTGTCGGTAATGATTTTGCCGTTTAAAATGCCGTGAGAAGTATAATAACTATCCCCTTCCAAGTGCATGTGCAATACTCTTGTTTTACCTTTAGTGTCTAATTTATATAGTGTTTTGATTATCATTTTCTCACCTTTTTTAATACCCATAATATCATAGATATTAACATTCTAGTAACATATCTATAAAAAGTAGGGATATGTTTTGTAACGTATCTACCTGCGGACTCTAAACCCATAAGTATAACCGCGATATTAGCTAATAGCTCAATTGAACTCAGTTCCATCACTCCTCAACTTGTATCTTTCGGATACTCTCTTCATCATAAATTTCCCAGACTTACCTACTATTCCTTCAGCCATGTGAGAGTTCTCACTTACCTTTGTGTCAAGAGTTTCTATGTCCAGTTTAAAGAAATCCTCAATAGTGCAGTCTATAGTAATTGCAGGAGTAGCCCTAATAAATTTATCGCCAGTCGCAACTAAATTACCTTTAAAATCTATCACAAATAAATCATCTTCAGCTAGCCCATAATCAAAACCTTTCTGAATATTAGGCCCTGCAATTTCCCCTACTAAATAATCTCCAGGTTTAAAGTATTTAAAAGACTCTTGATACTTCTTAAATATTCTAGTATAAGCATTATCTACATAATCATGAAAGACTAATCCTTTATTACCTTGACCTTTGGAACAGACGTACATATCACAGTTAGGGCCGAATAGTCTACCTTTAACTCTTATCCCTAAAAATTTAGTTATTTTATGAAACCATCTTTTTAGAGGTTTTACTTCTACTTTACCAATTCTTACATTAGTGCCATGTATCTTCTCAGTCACTATGTCAAATTTATCCACAGAAGGAGGAATCCTATCTTTGAATTTATGCACTTCAAAATCTGCAACTGCACCTAAATAGAAGACATCACCGTATAGATTTTTAGCTCCAGTACCTCTAGGAGGAGCTGGGACATATTTAGTAATTTCAAAGAATTTATCCAACTCTTCTTCTGGTAAAGTTTTAGTAGATTCTGCCTTCATTAACAAGCCTTCTGAATAGACTTGCTTAAACCTTCTAGCTTTAACTCTATTCTTAGCATTGCCAGATAACATACCGTCTAAGCCTAACTCAGTAATTAATTTAGGAGGTAGTACGGCCTGCTCTCTTATATATAGAACTTCCTCTCCTTCCTTATATACATTTTTATTCCAACTTACTTGGAATCCGTTACTAAGTTTAAGAGATTCTATTCTATCCGCATTAGGGATGGGCACTACTGATTCTATCTTAGTTCTTGTTACACATTGATCTTCGTTCATTTCTTTGCAATCTCCTCAGCTTTAGCTCTATCATTGGCCGCAGCTTTAGCTCTATCATTGGCCGCAGCTTTCTCTTTTTCCTCGTATATACGCCTAGTATACCATACACCAGAAACAAAAGATAACGCACTAGTATACATTATAAGTAATCCTGACACGATATAGCTCCTCTAACAACATTTGTCACTTTTCTAACTACCCCTCTAACTTTATCTGGAGAAGTTCTTAATCTTTTAGCTATATTTTTCACTGACTCCCCTGCTACAGAATAGTAAAAAGTACGTCTTTCTTTTGGAGAGATCACTTTTATCTCAGATATAGCAGCACATAAGCTACTTCTGTCTAACTTAGCTTCTGCTCTAGTTATATTAGAATCCAGCTTACCGTTCCAAGCCTCTAAGTTACTGGCAAGATCCCCGTGAGCCAATCCTCTATAATCCGCAGTATAGTCCACATCAACGAAACTTATAACCTCTAAAGGTTCGTTATCCTCAGAAACTTCTATGCCGTATTTAGAGGCTTTACGTTTAGTAGCCAGCCTCTCCTCCATGTAGCAAGGAATCCTAACTATTTTGCTTTTGTTGTATATGGCCCTAATCATGGCCTGCCTAATCCAGTAGGTAGCGTATGTGCTAAATTTTAAGTTTCTTTTATACTCATACTTAAGGATCGCTGTTTTTAATCCTATTACTCCTTCCGATATTAGGTCATCTGTATCTAGGCTTAATCTAGAGGTGCAGATTTTTATGGCTATACTCGCCACTAATCTTAAGTTATGCTCTATTAACTTATCAACTACGGAATTATCCCCATTCCCTAATCTTGCGAAAAGATTTCTCTCTTCTTCTTTAGTTAATACTGGGATATCCTTTACTTTTTCTTTTAAATTACTCATGTTTTCATTTCCTTTGAGATCATTATACCAAGTTTTATTAAGGATGTGTTAAACTTACAAACCTGTAGATTAAATTTTTCTCATAGTACACTTTGGGTATGCAAAATATTCAAGCGACAGCAACTCTAACTAACACGACCGCAGCTACACTATTTCCAGCAGCAGCTAAGTCTCTTAACTTACTGAAAGTGCTTACTTACCATAACACAAGTGCTACAGCTACAGTAATTAACTTACGTAGAGGTACTACTGTAATAGCCAGCTTCAACGCAGGTGCAAGTATGACAGATCCAGTAATCATAGATTTAACTAAGTGGGATCTAGCTTGGGAATCTGCAATTAATCAAGATATTAACATAATTGCCGTAACTACAGGAGCTAACGTAATTGTTAACGCTTTAGGCGAAGTTAAGATCAGACCTTAATAGTTAGTCAACAACATTATACAAAAGAGATGGTTCGCCATCTCTTTAATTAAATTATGCCTAGAGTTTGCAGCACATTAACTATCACCAATACCACTGCACAGAACATTCTGCCTGCGGTAGCTAAGACTATAAATATAGTCAAATCTATACAATTCCAAAATACTTCAGCTACGGCTACCCTGTTTAATATATTAGTAGGGGCTACTATAGTAGCTACTTTTTCAGCTAGTGCTACTATGCCTACTCCTGTAGCTATCAGTTTTGACTATCCCCTAGTATCAGATGCTAATCAAGCTATCCAAGTACAAGCTGCTACAACTGGAGCTAATATTTTATTTAATTTTCAAGGCGAAACAGTTTTGAAAATTTAAGCCTTAATATCTAATCTTTTTTCAGCAGTAATATCGTTTAAAGTTTTTAAAACTTTATCAACGGCTGCTTTTTCTACAGCTTCTACAAGTTTGTCTTCTTTATGCTTCACTGCAATTACGGGAACAAGTTTTGGGAGTGTAGAAATCATATACCCAAATTATACTATGCACAGTGAGGTATAATTTGATAAGAAAACGTAAATACGTTACGTTTATTAAGAATTTTAATGAGTATCGACCCACTAGTAGAAAACGCAGTAAATAGAGTTCGTAAAGAACTGATAACTAGAACTGATGCAATATCCACATCGATAACAAATCTGCCTACATTAATCCCGCCAGATATTACTAAAGAATTAACTTTAGTAGCTGGGGAGGATTTACTTGCGGATACTTTAGTTAAGCTAGACGCAGACGGAAAAGTAAGAAGGGCAAGCAATATATTAGCTCAAGGCGATGACTTATTTAAAGAAAGAAATTTCTACCCAGTATTAGCTTTTAGAACTAATGCAAACAATAAGACAGTAGTTATTTATTCTCATAGAACGGATGTTAGTTTATTAGCTTATAGTATTTTCGATAATAATTTAAATTTCTTAACTTCTGGAAAAATAAATTTACCGACTTTAACTGGTTTAGTGGCTAACAGTATAATTTCAGCTCATAAACTAGCAGGAGCTAACAACACAGTAGGACTGGCTTACAGCTTGGGTAATACTGGAGTTAGATTTTTTAGTGTAGATTTTAACGATTCTACAAATGCAATAACTGTAAACGCAGGAGTTACAATACTTTCCAGTGCAGCAACGCACGAGTTTTGCGTTACTTCGGATAATTCAAATAGATTTATTTTATTAGCTAAAACTAACTCAACATCTGTTAGGGTAGCGACTTTCAGCAATGTCGCAGCTCAACTAGGAACCACGCAAGTTATTTCTACATCTAACGGTTATGCTACTGGGTTAGCAGCTATAGCTTACGATTCAGTATCGGACGCATGTTACGCCATAGTTAGCACCTCTACAGCAGGAGAAACTAGAGCTTTAAAAGTAACTTGGCAAACAGACGCTTATAAGTTAAGTGGTTCAGTTGTTTTATTAACAGGAAATATAGACGGGGACAATAACCAACAAGTTAGAGAAGCAGTAATTTTTGATAATAAAATATTCACTATATTTAATAATGGAACTAATAATTTAAACTTAGTCGCTGTAAATATTTCTGGCGGTACTATCAACGCAACGGCACAGATTTTAAATAATGTAATCCCTACGGCTTCTGGTTTTAATTTAGCTTTAGGCAGGCGATTAATAACCACGAATAATAAATTATATGTGATAGATAAACTCGGAAACACTCTCATAGAGATAGTTAGCTCGGTAGGAGCTATCGCTAAACAAGTAGTAGGAAAGTTAAAAACTAATTTCGCTAAAAGAATAGCACCTGTAAACTCTACTACAGTATTCGCTAACGGCTTTGCGGTAAACCACGGAACTAATGTTTTATATATAGATTTTACTCATATACCTATTAGCTCTAGCATTTTAGGAAATTTCGCAGAATGTAGTTTATCCTTAGTTAAGGATATAACTGCTTTATACTCTCAGAATGCGTTTGAGCCTTTAGGTTTTATTAAATTAGATGTTTTAAATAACGCTAACGCTCTGGTAGAACTAACTAAAAACTTTATAGGCGTTTTACAGGCTAGAACTAACGCAGGAAAAACTATAGGTAATAGAGATAGAGACGGTTCTTTAGTTATTTCTAGCACCCAAAATTTGATACCTATAACTACTAATAACCAAGAATTTTTAGGTTTAGCAGAAAGCACATTAAGTGCTAATGCCTCAGTAGGATTAAGACCTAACGGAAAAGTATATCCTTTAAACGAGCCAGAAATATCTTTTTTAACTAACCATATAACTGGTTCAGGCCCTATTAATAATGTATTTTCTTGCGAAACTTTAGGAGGTAAGATATTCTCGATTCAAGCCATAAATGATTTCGGGTCGGAATCTCGCTTTAGTTACACAGATAAGGACGGAAATGTTCTAGCTTCTGGGGGCTTAAATAGTTTAATTTCACAGATACAATTCGGTGTAGGAAGCAATGCAGCCGTATGTTTTAAAAAAGTACCTAATAAAAATTTACTAGGGATAGTTTGCAAAACAAGCGGAACAGGAGCGTGGAGAAACTTTGTCTTGGTGGAAATAGACGAAGCAGCTTTAACTTTAAGAATGATAGGTAACGTAGGTATCACTCACACAGGGGAAGGGCCAGTATCTTTAACCTTTGATACTTCTAGAGAATTATTCATAGCAGCCACTAAAGGAAGCAGTGGAGAAAACCCTAAAATCGGCACTTTTAACTTACTAGGTGCGAGAGTAGGTACGGAGCAAGTGCTTACAGGATTTAATGGCGGAGCTAGCGGACTAAATGAATTTATACATATAGAATACGATCTAGCAAATGACTGTGCTTATGTTATAGCGACACAAAATAATTCAGTGAACAGTCCTATAGCGTGTAAATTAACGTACCAAACAGACGCATATAAATTAAGCGGTTCAAATGTAAACATTACACTCACTGGGTTAGTTAATAACTTTGGTAGCTCTTATAGGGCTTTAGGTTCTAGCGTTCTCGTTAAAAATAAATTATTCTTTAATAGAAAGGTATCTGGGGCAGACAGAATTTTAGGTATAGATGTAACTGGAGGCACTATCTCAACGACAGGAATAGTGATTACATTACCAACCCCAAACACTTTAGTTGGTGAAACTGTTAGCAGCATATTTGCTACAGCTAATAGAGTATATTTCCCAATTATTAACTCAGACGCAGATATTTTAGGTTGTTTATACGAAATAGACCCAGACTTTGGCTCGATAAATTTAATTAAATTAAACCCTAACGAATTTATTAACACTAGTCTGCCTAGTTTAATGATCCATAAACTAAATAACAACAAATTTTTAGTTTGCTATTCTCAAGGTGCAGCAGCAGCCCCTTTAGGCTTACAAATTAAACAAGGAATTTATAGTTTAGCTAGTTTAATAACTCATCTAGATTCTAAATATATAGGTAAATGTAGAAATAATTGCGTGGCACACATGCAAGCATCAGTAGATTTAGCAGGGGTAATTACAGGAAGAGATAATTTAGAACGCTCACCAGCAGCAGTTTTTAAAGGTGAAATAGTTTTAAATGATTTATATTCTTTACAACCTAAAATAAACACAAGTAATTTAAAAGCTAAATGCTTTTCAGGCTTTAGCGGTTCAGGTAGCACAGACACTACTACCCTTAATATACCTAATAGTAAAGGTGGAATTATCGACCATATTATTTTAGGCACTAGTTCAGGAGGCACTTACCAGCTCTATAACACCAAAATAACCAAAGACGGAAACCCTGAAAGCTTCACAGCGTATGGCTCTGCGGTATCTGGTCAGTCTACAACTTCATATTTTGGAAATTTAAACTTAATACCAATAGGTGAAGAGTTTAAAAATTCGATTACCTTAAAAATTAATCTAAGCGGAGCTAGCGTTCCTTACTCGATTTTATACAGAGAGGAAGAATAATTATGTACCAAGTAGAGCAAAAACCATTTAAACAAGGCGATGAGTATTTAAAGAGAATATACTTTTATGAAAATGAGCAAGCAGTAGGCTCACCAGTAAAAGAAACTATAGTTAAACTAACGCCACAAGAACTAGAAGACTTTAAAAAAACTTTTACGTTTGATTTAAATTTAAAACATTTATTTAAAAGCCTTTCTAGGGAAGATAGGGATAAATTAGCTTTCTATATTAAACACGAAAACCCAAGCCTAGATTATGTTGTACCTAACGAAAAATTAAATATACAAGATATAGAATTATTAATTAGTGATTTTACAGAAGATAAAAACACAAATAAAATAGATCCAGATTTAGCCGTACGGCTAATTAATAGATTAACTACAATAATGGAGAACTTACTTAATTGAAAGGACATCCTACTACTTTCTCGCATACAACATTATCTGACATAGGAATAAATACCCATGCTCAAATAGATACTTATATAGCTGCTGGAGAATCTAGAATCCTAGTAGCTCAGATCAGAAATCAAACAGGAACTACTTTAACTAAAGGTACTGTGGTTTATTTATCTGGGGTTAGCGGAAATAAGCCTTTAGCTATTAGGGCTCAAGCTAATAGCGAGGCTACATCATCTGGAACTTTTGGAGTCGTTCAGAACGACATACTAACTAACCAGAACGGATTTGCGGTCTGTGCTGGTAGCTTAGAAGGATTTAATACTTCTACATTTGCAGAGGGGGCTGTTTTATGGCTATCCCCTACTGTAGCAGGAGGATTTACTACCACTAAACCCCAAGCTCCTAACCATTCAGTGTACTTAGGAGTAGTAACTCGCTCTCATACTAATCAAGGATCTGTAGAAATAAGAGTAGTTAATGGGTATGAGCTAGAAGAACTGCATAATGTACTTATAGTTAACCCATTAAACAAACAAGTAATCGCTTATGACTCAGTAGATTCTTTGTATAAGAATGTAACTTTAGGAATAACAGATATATCTGGATTACAAACAGCTTTAAGCGGTAAAGAAAATACTTTAAATGCAGATCAAAAAAGAAAGGTAACAATTTCAAGTTCTGCCCCAACAGGCGGAGTAGATGGAGACGTTTGGTTACAATACACACCTTAAAGGAGACGGATGCCAACAGTAACAAGTGTCACAAAAGTATTTGCCAACGTAGGCGGCGTTTGGAGACAAGGGGTTTATTATGTTAATGTATCAGGTGTGTGGAAGCAAGCAACTGTCCATGTGAGTGTAGGCGGAACGTGGAGACTTGTGTGAGGATAAAACAAAACGGACTTACCCCCTGAGACATACATAGACTCATAGACTACACTTTAGACATGCCTAACGAACTAAATATTTTACTATCTACTGGCAGAACCATTACAGCTGATATTCTAAACGGGTCAACAGTAACCGCTTCTAATATCTCTTTAAGTGAAAGAGGTACTACTGGTCATTATTTTGGCAATGTACCTGCATTAGCAGCAGGTAACTATTTTGTAGTTTTCAAAGAGGGGCCTACTTTAGTAGGCTATGGCGAACTTTATTGGGACGGCACTAAAGAAACTATCAACAAGCTTGATGCTGACATCTCTACAAGAGCTACCCAGACTAGCGTAAACGCTATACCTATTAACCCACTGCTAACTAATGACTCAAGATTAAATAACTTAACTACAATAGAATTGATTAGAAAACTAATAACTAACACATCTAAAATAGACGAACTAACAAATAGGCTCATAGTCTACGATGATGACGAAACTACCCCGATACTGCAATTCAGCACTAAAGATTCTGATGGAGTAGACTCTACTACTGAGATTTTTGAAATTAGGAAGATATAATCGTGTGGTTTAAATGGTTAGCTTTAAAAGAATTTAAACCCTCTGGGGGTGGGGGAATAGTCTTACCAGACTACCTGCCTGAACACGACCTACAATTAGAGATAGACTACAGCTTCGATGAGGAGTTGGAGATAGAGGATATTTGTGATGGATAGGCTAGAAGGAGATATACGATCCCAGAGAATTAGCATGACTAAGCTATTACTTAGTAACAGCTATTCTATAACTTCTATGGCACAAATAACGGATGCTAAGATTACTATAAAGTCTGGAAGTTCTATAGTCATAGAAAAAACTATAACTAATAATGGGCTAGTAGTAGATGCCCCAAATAAGTTTATAATTATAACTTTTAATACTTCTGACTTTGCCTCAAATAAACTACAAAAGAATAAATCCTATACCATAGGCTTTGGTTTAAAGTATGGAGCTTTGACAGACTTTGTGCCTATCCCTTTGACCTTCTCAAGTTCCAATTTAAAGATATTACCTAATCCTTTAATATGATTCTTAAAAGAGATTTACTCAGATTCTTATCTTCGAAAGGGTACATAATTTACAAAGTATATGCAAAAGGCGACTATTTATGTAAACCAGAAGACTTACTTAAAGTAGGTGAAAAAGAAGTTAGAGTAGGTGCTCCTATACTTGTAATTTCCCCAAGAACTATAAAACTTAAAATAGCTCAAGAAGGGCATAATAATTTTAAAGCTGTCAAATGCAAGTATCTAAGTAGGCTGCATATAATAGATGGTTCTTTAGAAGGGTTTGTTTAAACTTTGAAAATCTTAACCCTAAAGTAAGCTTCTATAGCATCCATTAATATATGGCAGTTACTATGTCCTTTGCTATCGTTGTAGGTATAGGTAAAATCTCCCAAAGGAACATATATTATGTGTAGTGATTGATCTTTGTCTTTTATGGCTAACATGGGGCTTAAATCCACCTCATCTGCAACCTGATCTAAAAAATAATCCTCTATTAAAGATACTGCCCTAGCTACATTAGTGGCCATTAAATCAATATCTATTTGGTATCTTACGTCCTTAGCTAATAACTCTCTATGCTTTATAGGGTTAAAGTTATTGTTTTTTATGGTTAGTAAATCAGTTATTTGCACCTGATTCAAGTATAACATACATCGAGGTATAATTACGTGCAGAAATACGTATGTCGAATTACAAAAGTAAATTATTCATCCCCAACTGTACCTACTGTGGTGCAGAATGTACCCCTCTAGGAGTAAAGAAGCTCCAGCAATACCAAGAAGCTAAAAAACATATATTCTGTTCAGATGCTTGCGATGAAAAACATTCTTATTATGAGGGAGTTAAAGCTAAATGGAAACCAACAACAGATAAAGAATCCTTAGCTTTTTTAGATGCTCAAACAAGACTTTATGTAGATATAGTTCATACGGCTGACAAAGCCTTAACCCAAAAAAAATTAGTTTTAATATTCGATGATCCTAGATTTAGTACCTTGTGTAGTGCTGATTTTAAAAGTTCTATACATACCGCACTTCAGGCATACTCTATGGAAGTAATAGAACGAATTTGCGAGTAACAATATAGTAGCATGGCTAGACAAAGAAAAAATATAAATAAAGTAGCTCCTCTTAGCGAAGAAGATAGGATAAGGCGAGAGGTAGTTGATTCCTACCTTAAAAGCAAAGCTAGAGATAAGATGAAGGGAGTCTCTACTAGGATAGACGATCCTCTAGTGGATTCAGTCAAACAAGACATTTTTAAATATTCAAGACAAGACCCAGATCCTACAGAAATTACTAGAGGTTCTACCTCTGCTTTCAGTGTAGTAGAGCCTGACTTTCACCCTAGAAAATTAGTAGTCCTAGTTAATACTAACGATGTATTAAAACAAACCATTAAATGTATTCAAGTAAATGCAGTAGGTAATGGCTACTCCCTTAACTACATAGGCAGGGCAGAAGAGCAAGAAAATGCTGACGTAAAACTTAAGAAAGAATTTTTCCAAGACTTGTTAGATAACCCAAACCCAGATAAATATGGGCATGAGTTTTTTGATGCTCTAGTTACTGACTTTGCAATGCTCAACAGAGCTTATATAGAAGTAGTTCGTGGAAATGTTGTAGATGAGATAGAAGCAAAAGCTAAGTCTAAAGTATTAGCTCTGTACCATGTACCTGCGGTTACTATGAGAAAAACTGCGAAAGACGAAAAGCCAGTAGTAGTTAAAAGCAAACTAAAAAGATACGGGAAAATTAGAGAACTTCCAGTAGATAGGTATTTTAGAAGATTCGCTCAAGTCACTGCTGGAAACCCTAAAACTTATACTTACTTTAAAGAATTTGAAGATCCGAGAGACATAGACTCTGCTACAGGACAAGTAGTAACAGATTTACCGAATTTTCTAGCCAGAGGTGGAAAATTAGCTACAGAGATTTACGAAATCACTGATTATGAACCTGATAGTCTATATGCCCACCCTGTCTGGATTAACCAGCTAACAGCTATACTAGGCTCTAAGCTCTGCAACGAAGTAAACTTATCCTTCTTCCAAAACAACATGATACCTGCTATGGTAGTTTTAACTGCGGGCGGAGGACTTACCGAAAACTCATATAATCAAATTACACAAGCTTTTGAGAATTTAAGAGGTGGGAAATCTTTTAATAATATTCTATTCCTTGAGGCGGTAGGAGATGAGGATGCTGCATCTGACGATGGGGCTATACCTGTACCTAAACTAGATATCAAACCTTTAGGTGATGTACGTCAAGACGATGCTATATTCCAGAAATATAAAGATGCTGCTAACAGAACTATTATGAGTTCTTTTAGAATAGATCCTATACTGATAGGTTTATCCGAAGCTAGAGATAGAGCTGCTGCGGAAGTAGCTATACTTGCTGCTGAGGCTGAAGTATTTGCACCTTTACGCAAAAAGTTAGAGGATTTTATATCCAGAGTTATCTTAGTAGACGATGATGGATTTACAGATAAACATTGGAGTCTTAAATTCAGACCCACTAACGTAATGAAGCAAGATTCTATATTTACGGCTATTCGCTACGGTATTGCTAGTGGTGCGTTTACCCCTAACATGATTATCAATATCTTAAATAATACCCTAAATACCGAGATTCCAAACATCACAAGTTTCTGGGGATCTATCCCTGCTACTTCAGTAAGAGATAGTTTTAAATCTTATTTAGAGAGTTTAGCTAATGAAGGAAAAATAATTACAAACGAAGACTTTGAGTCATTCTTGGAGCAGGGAGTTATTCCTGCAGATAGTTCTATAGTTCAAGACAATGGAACTATGGATGCTCAAGTAAGACAACAATCTTAATATGTATTTATTCAGAAGCCAAGACTATAAAGACGGTATAGAAAAATCCAATACGTATAAATTTGAGAGAGATATGTCTGTCTTTAGTATTTTTAGAAAGCAGGAAGAAAGACAAGTAGAAAATATTACAGCTAGAGAGAAGGAGTTAGCAGCTTTCTTGGCTGGACTATTTATAACTAGAACTGAAACTATAAAAGCTGAGATTATTAGAGGCATTAAAACAAATCAAATATCTCCGCAGTCTAGAGTATTTTTAACTAATAATTTAGACAGGCTTAGAAATACTGCGATTATTACTAACAGTGACAGATCTGAATTATCCAAATTCTTTAGCGAGCTATTTAAAATAGCAGTAGATGACTCTATAAGATTAGCTAGACTTCGTGGAGTTATAAGTAACTCAGTATATAACTCACTTCTTAATAACGAGACCTCTATAGGTGTTGATAGATATGTAAATAACATAGTAGAAAAGGCTGTATTTTATGCGGATAATTTTGCTAGAAGAATACTTATACCTAGAATAGAGAATGTCGAAAACTTAACAGAGGAGTATATAAATAAAGCTTTTAATGAAAACTCTTACTTCTCTATGTTAGCTAATTCCGAGGTGAGTAAATTCTACCATTTAGCATATTTAGAAAAACTAAGTCAAGCTAATGTAATTTATTATAGATACGATGCAGTTTTAGACGATAAAACTACTGAAATATGTACTAGTCTAGATGGCAACATATATAGAGTAGATACTTCATTAATAGGAATGAGATCTTATTACTCTACTAGTCCTGAGATTTCCACAAGAGTAAATCCTTATATAGATAAAGATAGTTTGCAGGATGCAGGCGTTCCTGTGCCTGGTATGTACCATCCTAATTGCAGATCTACGTTAGTAGGGTCAGATGGTAGTGTTACTACACGATAGTACACTTAGGGATATGCCTGAAGGTAACAAACTTGAACTTAAAAAGTTCTCAGACGAAAAGAAAATAGCTTACGGTTTAGTATACGAACCTAACGTAGTAGATGCACATGGAGACATGATGACTTCTATAGAGATAGAAAAGCTAGCGTATAAATTTTTAAAGTTGCCAGACCTATCTAAAGTAATAGACATTCAACATAACCAGCAAGCTATTAATGCTTACCCAGTAGAAAGTTTTATTGCTAGAAAAGGAGATTTAGATTTTAAAGAAGGCTCTTGGATAGTAGCTATAAAGATAGAGGATGATGCGGTTTGGGATCTAGCTAAACGTGGTATTCTTAACGGATTTAGTTATGAGGTTAAAGCTTACACTATTCCTACAGTAGTTCCTTTTGAGTCTGTAGCTTACGCTACTGGGGTAACAGAGGATACTGAGGGACACTCACACGTGTTCTATGCAGAGTTTGATGGGGCTGGTTTGATTGTCAAAGGTTACACAAGCGAGGATAAAGGACACTCGCACACTATGTCTGGAACTTCTGCCACAGACATAACTAACGGTCACGCACATAGATTTGAGGTTAAACATGAAGCCTAAAAAAATGGTTTACGCAAGAACAGTAAATATGATAGAGGATGCTGATCCAGTAAAAATCAGCTTAGTTAATCGTGGAGCTAATCAAAAAAGATTTACCTTAAAATCAGAAAGAAAAACTGGAACTGAAATTAAGAAAATAGCTTTTACCGACATGAATGTTGGTATGGCTTTTGTGGAGAAGAACTTTGACGATGCTGATATTTACGATGAGTCTGCTTGGTCTGTAGAGAACGAACAGTACATCATATACTCTAAGGATTTTAACGTGGAAGAAAAACTCACTGAGATTAAAGGTGAGGGATTTACTATTTGGGTTAACGACCCAAGAATTACGTCTGATGACGAAGACGAGGAAGACGAAGACGAGGACGAAGAAGACGAGGATTCTATAGCTGAAAAAACTTGTAGTACACTTTTAGCAGATCAGATAATAGATCAAGACGAAATAAATATGAGCAAAACAATAGATAAATTAATCAAAACTTTAGAATCTGCTCTAACTAATCTTAAGAAAGATGAAGTTGAAGAAGTAAAAGAAGAGATTAAAGAAGAAGTAAAAGAAGAGATCAAAGTAGACGAAGTTGCTACTCCTTCTGTAGAAAGTAAATTAGAAGAAGCTGAAAAAGCTTTAGAAACTATCAAAACTGAAAATGCAGAACTAGCTAAAGAGATAGCTAAAGCTAAAGAGGCTTTAGAAGCTTACGAGGGTAAGTTTGCTGAATTGTTAGCTAAAACTGAGAAGTTTGAAACTCAAGCTAAAGAGTCACAAGTTAAGTACGAGACTCTTATTAAGAGTGTTGAGGATTCAAAACTAGGATCAAATTCTTCTGAAATAGAAGCTACCAAAGCGGATACTAAAGAGGAAGCCAAAGGAAACGTAAGAAAAAGTGCGTTTCTATCAATCTGCGAGCAATTAAAATAGACCAGGAGAAAATTATGCCAAACGAAAACATACTAGACATTATAATTAAAGATAAGGAAACCTTACAAAAAGATGGTTTACTTAGCACAGTAGGTAGTGCTGCTGGGGTTAATATCCCTTTAGAAGTAAAACAAGATTTTATTTCTCAGTTAGTCCTAAGCCCGACACTTTTAAGTGTAGTTAGAACAGAAGTTCTAAACGGCCCTAACTTCAGAATCCCTAAAATCTTATTTGACGACTGGGTTCTTTATGCGAAGACTGAAAATACCGCTCCTACTTCTGGTCAGTATAGCACATCTTCTTTCGGTTATGTAGATCTATCACCAAAAGATATTTCTGCAGCTACATTCATCACACACGAAGCTATGAGAGATATTAATGGTGGGTCAGCTCTATTAATCAGAAAGCACGAAGATTTATTCTACAAAAAACTATCATCTAACATCTTATCTAACTTGTTATTAGCTGACACTGCGTTCGTTGATGCTAACGCTAACAAGCAAGCAGTAATGAGAAAATTCGATGGTTGGATCAAACAAGCAGCTAACAACCCTGTAACTGCACAAGTTAATCCAGCAGGATCAGTTACTCTAAACGCTGCGTTTGATATAGTTAACCCTATAATCGAAAAAGTATTAGAAGCTATGCTTACTAGCTTGGCATCTGAGTACTTCTCAGCCTCAGAAGATATGGCGTTCATCATGTCTGCTAAAAACTTACTACGTTTAAGATCTGCTTTAGGTAAGAGATTAACTCCACTTGGAGATACTTATCACAACGGTAGAGCTCCAGTCGCTCTTAACGGTATCCCTGTTATCGGCGATGAGTTCATCCCTGAAGGAGTAATCCTACTTACAAACCCTAAGAATATGATATTCGCTCCACACACTGAATCTATGCGATTCTTAACTGACTACGACAAGTACTTAGATAGACAAAACCTATTTGTTCACGCTAACTACGGTCTAGGTTGGGAAGAACTTAAAGGAGTTGTTTACCAAACACTTTCTTAATTTACTTAAAATACTATTTGTTAAAAGGTGTGAAGTTCTCTTCGCACCTTTTTTATTTGGAGACCAGTGACTCATGGAGTATAATTATAGCATGATTGAGAAAAAAATTAAAACATATTTTGCCGAGTTAAATTACTCTATAGACCAAAGTCAAACTGTAGAAGGAATCACTTTAACTAAAGGTACACCTGTAGAAATATCTAAGGATCTTTATGAAAAATTCAAAAACAGCCCTAACAAGTACGTAACAGCTACTACTTTCATTGGAGGTACAGCTATCTCCCCTAAGATCGAAAGATTATTACTTACCACTAAAACTGTTACTGAGTTAGTCGAGGACGAGAAAGAAGAGGCAGAAAAAGAAGCTGTGAAAAGTAACTTTGCTGCTGATATTGGAGCTAACGCTAAACCTAAGCCAGCACCTAGAGGCAAAACCAAAGGATCTGAGGAAGTTAAAGTAGAAACTGAGGAAGCTAAAGAAGAGACTAAAGACGAAGCTGCTGAGGAAACAAAAGTAGATTAATGTTCAAAGTCCTAACTAGAGAAGTAACTAGCCTACTCGACTTAAGCGAGTTAAAATCTGTTTTGCGTATAGATTGGGGCGAACACGATGAGATGCTAGCTGACTTAGAAGCTTCTTGTATATCTGAATTAGAAAAGTATCTTAAGTTCCCTATTACTAAATGCACTGCTGTTAAAAGAGTTAGGCTAGCTACTCAAGGATATATTAACGAAGATCCAGATAAATTAGAACTAAATAAAGGGTTTAGTTTCCAGTCTATCCCTGTTAATACTGTCAGTGAGATCAGAGCTATTAAAAGCGATGGTACTTACGATACTTTGCAAGTAACTACAGACTATACTTTTGACATTGTCTCTAATATTGTTAAACTGCAAAACAATAACAGATACAAGCTTAACGGCAGAGAATATTTAGAAATTTATTGCAACATAGGCTGGACTACCGAAAATATCCCATCTATAGTGCAGAATAACATAAAATCTTTAGCCGTACATATGTACGACAAAGCGGATATCCCTATACCTACTAAGCTGTATAGACCGTCTGCGAATTATAGGTATTACGGATGACATCCTTTGGAGAGCGTTGGCTCTTTACTAAAGTTCCAAAAGTTTCTGAGCTGACTAATCCTATCACTATAGTTAGGGCTAAACTAACTCCGAAGACAACTGGATCTAATACTGAATTTAATCGTACTTTTCAAGTAATAAGGAAATGCTACGCAAAGACAGAAATAGCAGAGATAGCCACTACTGGAACTGCTGAACCTTTCCTTAAAGAATTGCAGATTAATTTTAGTATTCGTAAAGCTCCTGATGTAGAAATTATGGAGAAATCAGACTACGTCATTTATAGAGACAAGATGTATATGATTCACCAAGTGATGGATAACAGATCTGCTAAAGAGCGTGGGTTTCAAGTCCTAGCTACAATTGAGGTTAATGATACTACAGATATAGATATATCTGAGGTTGAAAAAATAGACTCTGTAAATATTCCAGATAACCCTGGGTTCTTCAATGATTGATCTTCAAGTACATATAAATAACTCCTCTTTCACAGAAGAAGCTGGCGAAAGGCTTTATGAAGACATTTTAAAAGCAGTAGCCGTGTCTACGGAACATGCACGTAAACTTGCTAGAGAAGACATGCGTAAACCTAAAACTGGTAATGTGTATAGAATATTTGGAGCAGACCATATAGCTTCAGCTCCAGGGGAAAGCCCTGCGGTGCTTTCAGGTACTTTAATAAATGGGTTATCTACTAGCTTAACTCCTACGCCTTACGAAATAACTGGTAAAATATCTACTAGCCCAGAAGCTTTTTATGCTCAATTTCTAGATGAAGAGTTGAACAGGCCTATCTACAGAAATATAAAAAATGTTGCTGAGCATTATTTTAAAACACAGATTAATTCAGTATTATCTAGGGTGGTGACATGAGTATTTGGTCTGAGCTTATAACTAGAATCCGCACGCAGTGTCCTATCTTTAACAATAATGTTTTAGAAGTAGTAGAATTTGCGGCTCTCAGAGGTAATGATGGAGAAATGACCGCAGGGATATCTTACCCTCTATGTGTTATCGCAGAAGCTCCGAGAGATTTCATACCTTTACAAGGTAATGCAACTGAGCAGGTAGTTAACTATAACTTTGCTACTATAGTAGCTGTAGAGTTTATAGCTAGAAATAAAACTACTGAATCTCAAGTAACTAACAGAGCTATCACTTTAAGTAATTCCTCCTTCACTCTAAGCAATAATTATCAAGAATTTCTATCTACGGTAGTAGTTAAAAATGCAAGCAACACGGTTACTTACGTAAATAAAAAACACTATTTTTTTAATCCATTAACTAATACTATAGAAGTATTTGCTGGCTCTGGCATAGCAGCTAACGCTACCTTATCGGTTAGTTATCTATCTAAGATAGGCGGTAGAAGTGTTATGGATCTTCGTGAGAGATGTTACCACCAACTATATAACTGCTTAATAGGTTACTTTATAACCTCTATGCCTCGTCCAGCTAAGATATACTGTACTGGTACTTTCCACTTAGACTTCACCGATAAAGTATTGTGGGGGCAGGTAAACTGGCAGATGCCTTCGATAATTAAATCAGATATTAATATAGTCTTACCTAGCAATAACTATCCTATCCAAAATATCTTTACTAATACACAGGCTACTTATCCAGACTTTAATGATGTTGGTTTAGATAAAACAGATTATATCAATGTTCAAGGAGACTGCTATGGTGCTTGACCAAGATACTACCGAAGACAGATTATTCAGTCAAAGCATGGTAAATTCTGAGGTTGCTAACACACTTAGCAATATTGTAAGGATAGGTAAAGTAAGAGATTTATCTACTAACGGTAAAAGAGTTAACTTAGAATTAGAAAATGGTTTAGCTGATGGGAATGTTACTGGCATGATTCCAGTTTTGATGACTGGATCTGCTAAAGTAACAGACTATAAAAAACCTAAAGTGGGGGATACTATGCTATTTCTGTGTGTAGGATCTACTTTAAGTACGGGGTTTGCTCTACCTTATATTATGAATGGATCTGTAGATCCTACAGGTAAGAAAGACTGGCATGTATTTTCTGATAATGGCTTTAACCTATTCTACGACCTGCAAAACAAAGAGTTTAAAGCTAGTATTGCTGGAGGAGCTAGCCTATCCCTTAAAGAAAACTCTGGAAAATTAGCTTTGGGTAATACATCTGTAGAGTTAGGTGCTTCTAATGCAACAATTATTGCAGGCGGTACTACTGTTACTGTAAGCTCTGCTGGGCTGTCAGTTAATGGTGTGTCTTTAATGGTTCCTTAGATGACTGCAATAAATAGAAACACAGGAGAGATAATTCAAGAAGATGGTGCTATCAGTGCTGAATTAGTTACTGGTTTGCAGAACATATATACTTTATTATCCACCCCTCTAGGAAGTAGAGTCTATAACAGATCGTGGGGAAGTAATTTACCTAACCTTTTAGACCTTCCCATAAACAATACCACACAACTTTTAGTATCTAGCCAGATAGCTATAGACATAGAAAAAAATTTATATGATTTTTTAGTAGAGTCTGTATCCGTGGATCTATCTGAAGCTGTAAACGGAACTATGAATATTACTATTAATCTATTTTTCGTGCCTGAGAATAGGTTTGTTACATTATCAGGAGTTAAATTAAGAAATGGCTGATCCAATACTAATCGAGAATGTAGATTTTACCACTGAGTATACTCAACTTGTAGAAAACTTTAAAGAGAAGAGTAGTAACTATACTAACTTCACTGATGCTGACCCTTTAATGCACATGCTTGCGATTTGTGCTGGTCTAGGCACTGACTTAAAATCTTTAATTAATTTAGGGATGTTAGAGAACTTTGTAGATACTGCAAGTGGGCAGTGGTTAGATTTGATAGGAGCTAATAAACAAGTTACTAGATTACTTTTACAGGAGGCAGATCCTAACAACAATCCTCCTACTGCTGCTATTTATGAATCTGATGCCGATTACCGTTTAAGAATTAAAAACGCGCCACCTAACAATGCTGCTACAGCAGAAGAGTATGAATACTTTGCTACGCAGTTTAACTCCAACATAAGGTCTGCAAAAATAGAAAAACTAAATGCTAATTCTAACTTACTTACCATGTCTATCGTCACAAAAGATAATAACGGAATAGCCACTACTGGACTAAAAAATTCTTTAAGTGCATATCTTAATAGTAGAGAGATAAGAGCTATAAATGATGTAATCGAAGTAGTAGGAGCTACAGCTTCAACAGTGAATGTGACAGCTACGATAACTTTACTGACTGGGGCATCTACTACAGCTTTTGATGATTTACCAGGTATATTAACTGCTGCGTTTAATGCTATTAATGATATTGGCAGAGACATAACTCTATCGTGGTTAATCAAAACATTAAGCACTTCTTCTGTTTACAAAGTGCAGCTAGTAGCACCTACTAGTGACGTTATAGTAGGACAGACAGGCTTTGCTAAATTAGGAACTATTAACTTAACACTAGCACCAACAAGCGGATATTAACGAATGAGCGAAAGAACTGTAATAGTACCCCCAAACTCAACACAGTTAGAAATAGATCTAGCTAATACTATCTATGATTATTTAAGAGCTAACATAGATTATGTTAGAACTCTTAGGGGTTTTCGTTATGGGGATATTCCAGTAAATTTACTTACAGCCGTAATAGAAGATTTAGGCTTAGGAGAATTAACCAAATACATACAAGATCCTAGACAAGTTATCGTGGACGGCCAAAAGTGGAGCCAATCTAGAGGTACTCCATTAGCTTTCGATATAGCTATGACTTGGCTGTTTAGAAATGATCTGTTAATAGAAAACAGCGAATCTTGGCACTGGACTAACGTAGAAGTTTATCTACAGACTCCAGTAGAGGATAGGGAAGAGTTAAGAAACATAATAGAGTTAACCAGAGCTAGCTTACCTGCTAGGGCCACCCTGTCTAGGGTGTGGTCTGGTAGTGATATCCCTGCTATGGGCTTAAACATTAACTCAGAACTTAACGGATCTATACTAGATGTTCCTGGCGGTATTTGGGATGAGGAATTTAAGCTATGGCTATTCTTAAACTATGGTAGCTCTACACTATTTACGAATGATATATACGCAACAGTCCAATCGTCTTCTGGCATAGGTGTGGCTAAGGAAGTAGGTTTTGATGACGAGCTATTAATGTTTAATGAGCTGAGAAGAACTATAGGGGAAGTTTCTTCTGGTATAGGTATAGGCATAAGTACCTACGTTCCTAGACCTGCCATAACAGTGAGCGACATTATTAATTTCTCTAGAGTAGTTAATGTTAGTGCTCTTCAAGAGTCTTTTGTATCTAAGTCTGAGCTAGTCACACCGTAGTATAATTGGATTACAAGTTCGGGTTACACCCCTTGACTTTTCACGTTTTTTATGCCCAATCAAAGAATAGTTAACTCCGCCAAAATAATCCAAGCTCAAGCACTTAAAGAAAAAGGTTCGAGTGTTTATTTAGCGATCGGCAGTGGCTCTAGTTCTTGGGATACTGAGATACAAGTTAACAAAACTTTTGTAGGGGATCAGTTTACACTAATCCCTACTAACGCTTACGCTGACCAAGTTAAGCTGTACTTATTAAACACCCTGTCCACCCAATATGTAAGCGGTATAGATTTTTTATTTGATACTGAAACTGGTATTTGCACTAGGCTTGCAGGTGGGGCTATAGCCAGCAACGCAACTGTGACAGTTGTGTACAAAGCGATAGGCTTAGTTACCGCAGGACAAACGCAGCTAGTAGCTGAAGTAGGAAGACGTAGAGCTTCTTTATCTTATGCGGTTGTTGATAATGTTAACGGTTCTTACCTAATTAACGGAACTAAATACTCCATCTCTGCAAACCCTACTGAGTTTTTACTTGCTACTGTAACTTTCCCTGAAGGGGAATTAACTGGCACTTCTATTAGAGAGTCTGGTTTATTCTTCTCTGTAGTTCCTGACCTTACTTCCTACACAGTTACTAGAACTTTCACTACTAGTAAAATAGTAGTGGATACAGATATTCAAGGCGGATACAAAACTGCCAATAACGTAGTAGTTAAATCGCAGGATTTAGTAACTACTTATGTAGCTGGGACAGATTATATATTAGATGCAGAAACTTCAGAAATCTGGAGATTGCCTACTGGGGCTATTACTGGCGGTCAAGTAGTCTCTGTTACTTATGAAAAGATAGCCTCAGAGCTTTTGCTACCTGCCGATATAACAAATATAGGTACACTGTATTTAGCTAAGACTGCACCTACGATAAACAAATTAGCAGGGGCATTTTATACAGATACATTCCTGATTCAGCTAACTAGATAGTTCCCCACCTCCCATTAGCACACGTTAAGAACGTAGTATAATTGAATCAGGTGCGATAACCAAGCACCTGTAAGAAATTTTACGCCTAGGATGGGCGTAGGTGGAGAGTTAATAAGACTACTTACTCATACGAGAGTAAAAGCAGACTCGGCGAAGCCGATAATTTCACTCTAGCCAAAAACTAGAAGGATAAATCCGACCAAATGGTAAACTTCCCGCAAAACTATCAAAACTTATTCGACCCTGATAAGGATTATACTAAACACTTACACTACCCTAAAAAGTTATTAACTGCTGCCGAGGCTAATGAGCTTCAAGATACTATTGACTATAAACGCCAAAAGTTAGCAGATATTCTTTTAAAAGAGGGGGATATAGTTTCTGGTGGATCTCCTGTAGTTAAAGCTGGCGGAGAAGTAATAATTCCTGCTGGAGCGGTTTACGTAAATAAAGATATTAGGCACTACGATCAACAAACATTTACTATTCCTACAAACGTAAAACTTAAGCTTGGTGTGTTTTTAACTCAAGAAATTATAACGTCTGCAGAGGATACAGATCTGTTAGATCCTTCAGGTAGCATAGCTCCTGGGGTAACTTACGCATCTTCTGGTTTAGAAACTTCCCACAGACTTAAAGAATCTGTTAATTGGGGTTATGTAACTGCTGCTGGCACACGTTCTCAAGCAGGCGGTATATTCTACCCTTCAGTAGATGTTGATAACGGAGTTTTAATTATAGTAGGCACTGTTCCAGTACTTGCGGAAGTAGAGAATTTAGTAGTTAACTATAATAATAATGTTAATGGTTCTTATGTCATAGATGGTGTCGGTATTAGTTTCGACTATGATGACACTGAAGATAATGAGTATGTATATAGTGTCGAGCCTGGGTTAGTTGCAGTTCTAGGTCGTCAAATATCTAGATCTACTTCCCAAAGGATTGAATTTGCTAAAGATCCTGATACTCAAGCTATTACTTCAGATCCAGATACTATCAGTACTGGGGCTAGAACATTTACAGCGACTATTACTAAAGGTGCTGCTAACGGAACGGATGCTTTACCTAGGCCAAATGTTTTATCTATAGTATCTGTTAAGCAGGGAGCTACCACTTACACGGTGACTACAGACTATACCCTATCAGGAAATAATATTTCTTGGGCTCCAGGTGGAGCTGAACCTGCTACAGGATCTACCTATACTGTAGAGTTTACTTTTACTGGTGCGATTATTACAGTTGATAGAGGCCCTATCAATACTGTTTCTGGGGTTGCTACTCAATTAAGAGTAACTAAAACCCTAACTAGAGGTATTACTGCTAATGGGGCAGATAACTTACCTTCTGGATTTATCCCTGCTGTTCAAATTATAAGTATCGCTGGCTACACGCAAGGCGTAGATTATAGCCTAGTCGGAAGTACTGTGAGCTGGGCTTTGGGTGGGGCTGAGCCTGTAGCTGGAGCTACTTACGATGTAGTCTACACCTACAATAAATCTATACTGCCTGATGCAGGTTCTATAGGGTTTGACACATTCACTATCTCTGATCAAGGAGCTGACGGAACTATAGAAAACGGTACAGTGTGTAACGTAAATTATACATATAATCTAAAAAGAGTAGACCTTTTAGAAATAACTGAAAAAGGAGTTATTCGCAGAGTTAAGGGAAGAGCTGATTACCTTAATCCTAATGAGCCTACTGAGTCTTCTGATGCTTTAGGTTTAGCTGCTGTTTACTTAGATTTCTTTAATCCCCCAGTAGTAAGACGTGTAGGCAACATACGAGTAAACCAAAAAGAGCAAACTAAACTTAAAGGAAGCATAGCGTATCTCAATGAGGTAGTTGCTGACTTAGCTTTGCAAGTAGACTCTATCAAAACTAGTGCTAGACTTTCTACCACTCCTCCTAAAGGAATATTTACGGATAAGTTTTTCGACACTGATAAACAAGACCCAGGTAAGAGTAATACTTTAAGCACTTTTAATGGCTTAGTTTTCTTGCCTATGACTTTAACTAAAGATACTTTAGATAATGCAAATAACTTGGTTGCTCAGACTTTAGCTTTCACTGAAGAAGAAATAGTAGTCCAGAGTAAATACTCTGCTGCTATGAAAGTTAACCCATTTGCTACGTACACTCCTCCTCAGCCTGCGGTTATAGATGTTAAGTTATCTCAAGAAATTAAAGATTACATAGATGCCCTAATGGTAGGTACTACTAACCCCGACCCTGGGGCTTGGATACCTTCTCCTGACACTCCTCCTATAGACCCTGGTACAGGGATACCTAAGCCTGCTGCTACTGGGTTAAACTACGCACAAACTCTAGCAGCACTATTAGCAGCTAAAGGTAAAACAGAGCTAACTCAAAAAGGGCAACTAAACCTACTCACAACATTCGCTAAAGCAGACGCTGCTGGCGTACCTGTAACCAAAGTTAAAGTAGGCAATGCTCTAGCTGTTGCAGACAGTGGCGGAGCTCCAGTAGTTAACCTAACCAAGAAAAAAGGATAATAATTCAAGATGGCAATAGTTTCAGACGTAAACGGAGACATAAACTTCACTATAAACATACCAGACGGCACTTTAGCTTCTGGTATACACGATGTTGTTATAGAGTTGGGTAATGGTAAAATACATACAGCTAAGTATATAAACAAACCTAACCTCACCCCTGCCGAAATAAGATCTATCTACGCTACTGCTGGAACTGATCTGTTTGCCCCTATAGCACAAACTTTCACCTTAAATGAAAACAGAGATTTAACTGCTATAAGCTTAAACATTAACAAATTCTCTGGGACAGATGACGTTATTGTTCAGGTAAGAGAAGTCAATGCTGGAAGTCTTCCTAGTGATAAAGTACTAGCAGAGTCTAGGGTACTAGCTGCCAACATACAAGCTTTTGGAACTTTTACTAAATTTACTTTATCTCCAGTTACTCCTTTACTTGCAGGAAAAGAATATTGTTTCGTAGTATTGACAAGAAATATAAACTATACTATCGGGGTTGCTGAGTTAGGTAAGCCTGATTCTGTTTCTGGCGAGCTTATAGCAAGTCAGCCTAACGCTGGAGTTTTACTAACATCTTCTAACGGATCTGCATGGTCTGTAGAGCAAAACAAAGATCTACAATTTAAACTGCACGCTGCAAACTATACCTCTACTACTAGAACAGTAAGCTTAGGTACTGTTACAGGTACTAATATCTCAGATATCTTAGTCATGGCTACTGAAGAGTTACCTGATCCTGAGACATCTATAAACTACACAGTTACTTTACCAGATGCCTCTACTGTTGTCTTAGATAATTTAACTGCTACTAATTTACAAGGGTATAAAACTGGAAACTTCTCCGTATCGGCTAACCTTAAAGGGACATCTAAGAGATCCCCTGTATTGTTCCCTAATACTAGATTAGAGATGGGGACTATCGCACTTACTGGGAACAGATATAGCCTAAGATTCTACGTACCTGACAGTTTTACTTATAGAGTTAAACTAGAAGCTAAAGTAGTAGGTAGTGGAACTTTTACTGTAGCCGTAGAATCTGCTACTAGCAATAACTATTTAAACATGACACAGATAAGCTCTACCCCACTACCAGACGGATTCTTGGAATTAGTGTATGAAAGAACATCTTGCACTGAAGTTGATTCACTAAATTTATCATCAATAAGATTAGCTGCTACTTTACCTAATGCTGCGGATAGGGTTTACTTAAGAAACTTAAGAGGATGGTCAGTTTAATCCATGCCTAGAACTATAATTGTTGGCAACGCTAAAGACAGTTTTGACGAAACTCCTAATTTTAGTTTCCCAGTTCCAGGTCAAGATGTGCATGGAAGCACACTCATCGAAGCTTTAGATCAAGCTATAACTGAAATAGATACTGCTTTAGATACTGTTAGGGATAGTGCAGTTGCTTCTGCTAGCAGTATAACAACCCTACAAACTAACGTAACAAGTCTAACTAGCACTAAAAAAAACATTAGACCTATGCCTACTACTGCTACTATCACTAGAGATGGTAACGGAAATATAACTTTTTATCAAACAGCAGAGGAAACTTTAAGCAACTTTGTTTATACTTTAGATGTACTAAACAGCTACAGATCCACAGTTAATGGGATTACTTATCAAGTCACCTTAACTAGGGATGGCAGTGATGACATTACTGCCATAAGCGTAACTACTTTGTAGGTACACTTCTTTCGGAATAATCCCTTCATAGACATTACTGAATATAAAGTGATTTTTTCAGCTTCGCTGGGGCTGCCTGAGCCACCCTTTCGAGTGTCTCAGGGCTTATCGCCCCTCCACTAGCGTAGTTCCTCCACGCTTCTTTGCTAATATTAATAGCTGCATTTAGATCTCTGTCATGAACTGATCCGCAATGCGGGCAGTTCCATGACCTTTGATCTAAAGTAAGCATATTATTAACTATACCACAACTAGAACAAGTTTTACTAGATGGATAAAATCTATCTACAGTAAATACTTGTTTGCCAAGACTAGCTGCCTTATAGTTGAGGAATGTCTTGAACATTCCCCAACTACAGTCAGCAATAGACTTAGCTAGTTTATGGTTCTTAATCATTCCGTTTATATTTAGATCCTCTAAAGCAAATGCTTGATTCTCGCATTTGCTTGTTAGGATCTTTGATACCTTGTGGGTAAAATCTTTTCTCTGAAAAGCTATCTTTTCGTGAGTTCTTGCTAAAATTATTCTTCTTTGATTTCTCTTTTTAGAGCCTTTCAGGCTCTTACTAAGTCTTCTTTGTCTTTCTTTTAGCTTCTTTTCTGATACTCTTAAATGTTTGGGATTTTGTATAAAATCCCCATTAGAACAAATAAGATAATCTTTAATTCCTAAATCTATACCAGTTATAGTACTAAAGGGTTTAGACTCCTGTAAAGTCTCTTTAGTATCAAAAAGAATACTAGCATAAAATCTGCCAGAGGCAGATTTCTTTACTGTTACTCTTTTGATTTCACCTAAAGGTTTATCTCCTCCTCTATATCTAACTAAGCCAAGCTTAGGTAGTTTTATATGAGTATCTAATAAAGTTACGTTAGTAACTACAGTATAACTAGCTTTGCTAGATCTCTTTTTAAAGTTAGGATATTTAGAAAGTTTTTTAAAGAATCTATTATATGCTTCTGCCAGATTATGGCAGGTTATTTGGAGTTGTTGAGCCGAAGGCTCTTTAAGCCATACAAACTCTTTCTTAAGTTTAGGCAGATAACTTTGCATATCATAGCCAGATAAAGATTTACCTGTTCTATGATATTTCTTTTGAGATATTTCTATCATCTTATTATAGATGAATCTCGAACAGTTAAACTCTTTGTTTAACTGTTCTATTTGAGATTTATTTGGATATAGTTTTACTTCAAATCCTCTCATAGTACAATTATACCATAAGTGAGTTTATATAGGCACTTATGTCTATGAAGGGATTATTCCGATGGGAATTATAAGTTTAAATGTCACAGAAGAAACTGCAAAAATAGCATCTGACATAGTAGTCACTTTTGTAGATAACTGGATTCCTATAGTAATATTCACTCTTTGCCTATCCTTTATTGCAATTCTAGTCTTTCTTTGTACTACTCAGTTACCTAGAGTTTTCACATCAATGGTATCGTTTATAGATACCGCTACAGTAAATTTTCCAGTTATAACGAAAAGTATTCACGATTTAATTCTCAACGTAGAGAAAATGAATAGCACATTAGTTCCCTTGTTAAGTATGCAAAATAAGGTTGATAGCTTAAAAACTTTCATGGAAGAAGAGTTTGATGCTATCAAAGATGCTATCAGAAAACTAAGCAACAAACTCCCGTAAACTAACTCGAAGTACACTTTATTTAGATGACCTTGTGTCATTGGGAGTTTTTTACAGGATGCCTTTTCACCACGGAACCATATACACAACCGAAGTTCTGGCTAGACCAGCTACAAATGTTAGCAGTACTGCGATAGTTCTTTTAGGAACAGCAGGCAAAGGGCCAAACGTACCTACTTTATGCAACTCTATAGATGATGTTATCAAAAAATTTGGAGCTGTGACGAATGACGAATTTAGTATCCCTAAAGATGCTGCTGATATATTCGTTCAAGCATCTGTACCTTTGGTAGTCATTAATGTTTTACCTAGCACTACTGTTACTTCTGTAACAAATGAGAATGTGGTTTTTGGAGCTAACGGAAAAGCTAAATTAGCTAACGGGTATGTTTCTGCCTTAACTACCACTACTGCAATCACCGCTAAACTAAGATTCGCCCCAAATAACACTATAACTTTACCTACGGGCATAACTGCTGTAACCTCAGTTAAATCTGCTGACGGAGTTACTACTTACAGTAATTCCACAGATTACAACGTAAGTTCTAACGTAATTACTAACTTGTTAGCTAGTATCCCTACTGGTGCTGAAGTTCTTGTAGCTTACACAGCTACTTTAGCTGTTAATACTGACTATACATTAGAAGCTGAGACTGGGATACTTACCAGAACTAATACAAGTAAAATAGCTCCTAGGGCTACTATAGTTGCTTCTTACTCTAAAGTAAGTGCTGCCGCTATAACAGGTACTAACATAATAGGTACTAATTCTGGCGGAACTAAAACTGGTGCTGAGCAAATCTCTGACATTCCTTCTACCTTAAAAATAGATTTAGGTAATGCTATCCTAATAGCCCCTGACTGGACTTACCAGTTAGTTGCGGGCGGTGGATATAATGCAGTAGTTAATAAACTTTTAACATTAGCTAATACTTGCGGTACTACTGTAGTAACAGATACTCCAAACACTACAAAAGAAGATGCGGTAGCTTATGCGTACAATAACCCATCAGACAGAATCCTAGCTGTAGGCTTAGGCTTTATCAGAAAAACTATAAACGGTCAATTGCTAACTAGACCTTCGGCTGCTTCAGTTGCAGGGCTAATAGCTAGCACAGATAACCTAGTAGGCGGTGTAACACTATCCCCTTCTAATAGACTTATCAGAGGTATAGAATCATTAGCTAAACCAGCTAGCTTCAACCTAGCAGTCTTCTCTCAAGAAGGTGTGGCATCAGATACTAACTATTTGAATGAGAATGGTGTAGCAACCATCATAAACAATAACGGTTTCAGACTATTCGGAAACTACTCTACTTCCCAAACACAAGATCAGTCAAGATTCTATTGTGTTAAGAGAGGAATTGATTATCTAGGTAGAATAATTTCTAAAGGGTCTATACAGTTTATAGATGCAAAAATAACTGCTGGATACATTGATTTAGTGACTGAATACCTAAACGACCAATTATTAACTCTTAAAGGGCAAGAAGTTATCCTAAACGGTGAGGCGTGGCCTGCTAGTGCAGACATAAACACACCTGCGGAATTACTTGCTGGTAATGTTTACTTTAACATTGCGGTTAGTTTCCCTAGCCCAGCACAAACAATAAACATTTTAACTAAAGTAACAAACGGATACGTTACAGAATTTACGGAGGCGGCGGTAATATAGTATGGTTCAAGGTTCAAAAATTTGTACAAACTTCACGCTAAGCGTAAACTTGCTAGATTTAACAGGAAAAGCTAAAAGCGTTATGAGACCAAATGTCAGTAACGAAGTTGAAAGCTATCGCCCTGCTGGTTTTAGTGCTCCAGTTCCAGTTAAGACTGGATTGAAAGCAATCGAAATGGAATTTACTCTATTCGATGTCAACCCAGACATTCTCTCCTTAAGTGGTTTGAATCAAGGGCAAAACGTAAGATTTATTTTAAGAGAAGTAGTTCAGTCAGAAGATGGTTCAGAGCATACTTGGTATCACACTGGTGCAGGCATGGTCGTGGAAGAGGATAAAGGAACTGCTGAAAACGGTGCTGGTTTAGGTGAGTATAAGTTTAAATTGCAGTTAAGACAGTATAAAGAAATGTTTGACGGCAGAGTACTTAAAGATATAGATATCCCTAACCTTAAAGAAGTTATCGGTGGATTGGATCAAGCAGTTAACTACAGACGTATTTTAGGTATCGGAACTTCTATATAATCAGTATTTACCAGTCTCGTAGTATAATTACGAGCAGATATGACTGAAAATAAACCACTCAATAAAGACGAAGCTCAAAAACTAAAAGCAGAACTCGATGATAGTATAGCATTACTTTTAGGTAATGTTGATATAGATATCGAAAAAAAAGTTAAACTCGCCCAACCTATTCTAGTACAGACTGTCGAATGTAAAGAACTCATAGTTAGGCAGTTAACACTCGCACAAAAGGTCAATTTGTCTAAAACTGGAGTTAAGTTAGATCCAGAGAAAGACGGGGTAACTGACAGCTACCTAAGCTGGCCTGACACTAAGCCAGATAAATTTTTAGACTTAATGGCATCTTGCACATACAGTGCAGATAATCCAGATGTGCAACTAAGTAAGGCTGAATTAGGTACTCTCTGCTCCTACGATGCAGCGAAGTTGGCTACGGCTTTTTTTTCCTTGACTATCCAGTAAAGGATAGTGAAACTTGGATTAATATTTTTGATAACGTGGCATACCTATCTAGGACTATGCACTGGGATTACACTACTTGTATGGGCTTTACTATAAGTGAGCTTAATTTTTGGTGCATGATAGCTAGTAGGGCTATCTCCAGAGAAAATCAAGCCATAGAGTATGAGATGAATAAGTCTAGAGGGGAATATCAATGAAGTCAGACTCTAGAATAACTATGCAGCTTACAGCTACTTTAGCTAGAAGCTTCATGGCTTCATTCAAGACTGCTGAAAGCACTGTAAAAAGTTTTGAAAAACAAGCAAAAAAGCTAGATGCTGCTTTAGATATTACTGACAAGATGAAGAAGCTGGAAAACAGCTCTAAAGCTTTAGGTAATTCTATTAAGAAGACTGAAGAGAAGTTAAATAAACTTCAGCAAGAAGCCGCTAAAACTGGTGATGCTTATGGCACTCTAACGCAGCAAATAAATAAACAAAAAGCTAAGTTAGAAGAATATAAAAATAAACAAAAATCTGTAAATAATGAAGTTTCCAAAGCTTCTGGTAAGTTACGGAACTATGGAATAGATGCTAAATCTGCCTCTGAAGCACAAGCTAAATTAAACTCTAAAATAGCCGAGCAGAGCAGGTTAATGCAGCAGCAGAAACAGCAAGAGACAAGACAGTCCATAGCTAAAGGTGTGAGAGGTGTAGGTCGTGGCATGGTAAGTGCGGGATTTATGTCTTTCGGTGCTGGGTTAGGAACTCTTTACACAGCCCATAACTTCATGAAGAAGTCAATGCACGTAGAGAGACAGCTTGCTTTGATGAAGGCTATATCTGCCGATGATAAATCGTTCGATATAAAAACTGCCGAGTCTAACATAAGAGAAGTAGCTTTGAAGAGTGGTATCGCTATGAATACCTTAGCAGACTTATCTGTAGAGTTATCTAAAGCTGGTATTGATTTAGCTAAACAAGTAGGCCCTAGAGGTATGTTAAAGACTATGGCGGATATGTCTCTAGCTACGGGCGAATCTCCTGAGACTGCCATGAAGATATTATCTCAGATACAAGCTACTTTCAGTAAATCTCTAAGTAAGGATAAAACTTTACGCTCTACTGGCTACGATACTCGTGATGCTTTAAACATGGTAGTTCAAGCTGCTAATGATTCTATTATATCTGTAAGTGACATCAATGAATCAATGAAGTATGTGGCTTCTACTATGGAGGTAATGGGAGTCTCGCTGCCAGAATCTCTAGCCATGATTACCCAAATAGGTAAAGGTAATTTACGTGGCGGGCAAGCTACTAGATCTTTTAAATCTGCAATGTTAGGATTTGCTTCCCCTACTAAAAAAGCTACAGACACCATTGCCGATTTCAAAAAAGAAACTGGCTTTGATTTTGACGTATGGACAAAGACAGGTACATTTAAAGGGTTGGATTATTTAGTCGAGAGGCTCACAACTTTAAACGAGCTAGTGTCTCCTAAAAGTTATATGGATTTCGTATCTAACGTGTTTCAAAAAGAAGCTGCTGTAGCGATAATGCAGTTAACGAAAGAGGGTACTAAAGGGTTGGCCGATCTTAGAACTGAGGTAGCTAGAATGCAGAAGGCTGCTAAGGAAGATTTGATTGGGAGCTCTGCTATCAATCAACTCAATACTGTCAGTGGTGCTATGGATCTATTGAAAACCCAGTTCGATGAATTAGCTGCGGTTATGTTCTTTGATTTAGGCGGTAAAGAAATTCTCAAACAAACTCTGACAGATATGCGAGGGTTAGTAGGGGTCATAACTGATTTAACTAAAAAGAATAAATGGATGGTTCAAGGTATCATAGAAGCTGTGCCTTGGCTAGGTACGTTAGGTGTTGCCTTTGGTGCTTTGGGTATGGTTACTGGATCTGTTTTATCTACTATAGGAGATATGGGGTTAGGGGTGTTAGCTTTCCAGAAGATTTTCCCTGGTGCCTCTGCTGCTATAGCAACTTTTGCTTCTGGTGCTATAGGATGGTTCTCTAAAGTGGCTGTAGCCGCTTGGGCTTCTCTTGGCCCTTATGGATTACTTGCACTCGCAGGCACTGCTGCTATCGGCTATGGAGCCTACAAAGGATATGAAGCTATAAGCGACAATATTTCTGAAAGCAGAGCTAGAAGAGCCTTGCAAGATAATGGAGGACTTACTGCCGACTCCGTACTCACTCCAGAGTTTAAAGCCGAAAAACAAAGAACTGCTATGGATAAAAATAGCATGTTTGAAAGAAGCATTTCTAAAGCTCCTATACAAACAGTTAATAACGGTAATAACCATATAGTGTTTAACATACACGGCGGAAAAGATTCTACCGCACTAGAGGATACTAAAGCCTTTATGGAGTTTGCTAGAAATTACAAGGCTCCAGAAGCTCCTGCATTTATAGGTGCTGGGTCTGCGTTTAAATCTAAGGACGGGTTCAACTAATGCCACTAATGAGACTAGGCGATTTTATATTTAACTCTTACACGACTAATTTTCAGGAGTCTATAAAGAGGTATTCTTGGGAATGGGTAGAAAGAGATAAATTAGCTGGAGAAAACTCTCTTAACAACGGTGGGGTTAAAGCTCCTATCAGAATACTTACAGGTACTATATTTCACGACCTGCAACTAAACATAAATATCCTAAATACTATTAATACTCTATTTGGCAATCAGTCTTTAGAGCAGTTAAAACGAATGGGAGATGCTAGTGCTAGAAGTGGGGAATCCTATCCTCTATTTGATGGTATAGGTAGAAACTTAGGCAGATGGGTAATAGTGGATTTAAACGTACAAGAATCTAAATACAATGAGTATGGGGTTGCGATAAAACAAGAGTTTACTATGGAGCTTAAACAAGATATAGAAGCTACTAGACTTAGCGTTAATACTTTACTAGACTATGACGTATTAAAAGTAAGTGCGGATAATATGTTCATAGTAAAAACTAAAGAAGGGCTTAAAGGCATTTCCGATGCCACAACGAAAGTGAGCGATTACTTATTTTGAGAGTTTATAGCACTATCCAAGGAGATACTTTAGACCTAATAGCCTTCAAATACTACGGCTATGAGAGAGGCACGACTGAAAAGCTTTATGCCTTTAATCCACATCTAGTAGATTACGATTTTATCCTACCTCCAGGTATCAAGATTAATCTGCCTGAAATTAATAGAGCTAAAGCTAACATTCAAGAACTAATAACACTATGGGATTAACTCCGAGTTTTAAAATTTTAAACGAGGCAGGTAAAGAACTCACTGAACTTATGCGTAGAGTTTTATCTATTACTGCAACAGATGAGTCTGGACAGAAAAACGATAAATTAGATTTAGTTCTGTATAACGATAGAAAGTTTTTACATCCCAACGTAGGATTTAAGGTTCAGTTGTTTTTGGGGTATCTGGAAGAGGGTTTATATAAAGTCGGAAATTATACTTTAACTACTGTAGAATATAACGGAGACTCACAAGACGAAAAAGTAATATTGAATTTTAAAAGTGCTTCCGCTAACACTGCTTTACTAGATAATAAAACTAGATCGTTTGTTAATAAATCTGTCGGATATATAGTAAATAAAATATGTTTAGAGTCTAGCTTACAGCCTAGAATAGATCCTTACTTCTTTACTGTAAATGTAAATAAAGACCAATCTGGAATTACTAACCAACGTCTATTATTTGATTTAGGACAAGAGCATGATGCTTTTACTAAGATTCAAGGCAATGTACTAGTCTTTGCTAGACGTGGCCCTGACACTCTAATTAATTCACTTGTGCAATTACCTAGACTTAATCTAGAGTATAAAAGAGATATTTTAACTTACAGTGGGCAAGAAGATAAATCAGTAAACTTCTCAAGTGTTGGAGTTAAGTATAGGGCTGTAGCCTCTAATGGGGATATAACTACAGAAGTGGCAAGTGTTGGTACTGGCGAACCTTTAAAAATATTAAATGAGATAGCTGGAAATGAAGAAGATGCTTTAAGAAAAGCTAACACTGCATATAATCAGATTAGTAGAGGTAAAAGAAAACTTAATATTTCTACAGAAGGTAGATTTAGAATCCCTGCTGAAACTAGAGTTAATGTAACTGGCTTGCCTGATATTTTAAACGGAAACTATGCAGTTATTAAAGTGATGTATAACTACAGCAAGAAAGGCGACTATACAGTCTCTTATGAGCTTAATACTCATATTCCTGCTACAGAAAGTAATCCTAGAAGAGTTATCCTTAGAGCACCAGAAGATGCGTTAGATAATGACGTAGATCCTGAAGGTGACGGAGATGACATTCTACCAGGACTTATCCCTACAGAGCTTTGAATCCCTTAACTCGGAATAATTTCTCCAACCCAGTCCTACCCCCAGTG
>Ga0129333_10000010_pt1 | contig 116704 bp, 119 predicted proteins | sample CPB6_08_DNA_FD_94474 | JGI IMG/M metagenome (GOLD analysis project Ga0129333, IMG submission 94474) | Freshwater to marine salinity gradient microbial communities from Chesapeake Bay, USA - CPBay_Sum_0.6_0.8_DNA | ecosystem: Environmental > Aquatic > Marine > Coastal | place: USA: Chesapeake... | reverse complement strand
TTGTCATCGTTGTCATCGTTGTCATCGTTGTCTTCGTTATCACCATCTACATCAATATAGTAATCGTATTTGCCTTCAATGTCATCATAGTCATCGTTGTCATCATAGTCATCGTAGTCATCGTAGTCATTGTAGTCATTGTAGTCATTGTAGTCATTGTAGTCATTGTAGTCATTGTAGTCATTGTAGTCATTGTAGTCATTGTAGTCATCGAATATTTGATCACAAGGTCTGATTTGTCGAAGTTTATATTCATCTGTGCTTGCAGGAACCTTGCGTTCTTTCATGTTATTTGGACGATATATGTTTGTATATGACGGCAATACCCTGCAACTTCTCTCGTCATCGTCCCACTCGTACATTTTTTTAAACTGTGACAAAAGTAATTGTTAATGTAAAAAAAAATAAAATTCAACTTTCAATTTTTTAGAAGAGCAAAGAACACAAGTCTTCTTTACCAAGTTTTTTGAAATTAGCTGGCATCATTTTCTTTAAGTGTTCATGTTTTTCAATAATTGCAATTATTTGATCCTTAGACATAAACACTGCTTTGGCCCTTGAAATACATTCTTGCTTATTTGAAAACAACAACGTTTTACTTCTTATCAAATCCTTCACACGTTCTTTGATGTTGTTGATATCCGCCGCGTCAACCTTTGTAATATTTTTTTCTTTTCTTCCTTTTTTTACTTTCTTTACATCTTGAACATCTATATTAACATTGGGAGAATCTCCTTTCTCGTTAACAATGTATGTCGAAACATACAACTCGTTTCTTTCTTTAGTGAGCGTCATGTTTTCCTGCAACAATTCAACTACCTGTTTGACATCAGATTCTTTAACATGATGTGGTTTTTGAGAATCCTTGATTCGATGTATTTTTTGAATATTGTTTGTTATTATGTTATCAATATTACCCATTTTTGCCAATACTTCGTTGTTTACACTTGACAACTTGCCTGCAATTTCTATGGTTTGTTTGTCTAAAGTTTGAAGTTCATGTAATTTTGAGTTGAATACTCTTGCATCTACTTTATGTTTGTTTGATTGCTTAATCGTCTCATACATATCCATAAAATCTTTCATAATCACACGTTTATTAACTTCAAGTTTGTTAAGAATCTTTACAGCATCATATCCTTTGGGTAATTTAAACGGTGTACCATTCAATTTTGCTTGTGTATTTGACAATATTTCAAGTTTGCTAAACATTGGTTATAATATGATAATATATTTTATGAGTGTTTGAAAACAATATCAATGATACAGAAAGCGTAAAAACTTATAATGGCAATTACACAAGTAATTACACCAAAGCTAAACATCGTTTTGTCATCACCAATACCAAATTGTTTAACTTCACCTTTATCGTTAAACATTATCGAAGGTTTAGATACAATTACTAATATCATCAATAAAATATAAAATAAGAGACTATACACCACTCTACTGTTTATGGTAATTAACTGTTTCATGTTGAAATACTTTATTTTAATAAAGAAATGTTTTTGTATATTACGACGTTCGTACTTTTACTTGTAATGTTATATATAGTTGCATATCAAGAGTGTTTTGTAGATACTCCGTTGCTTGTATTACGTACAGAAAGGTCGTCATTGGATATTATTGTCACTTCAAAACAGAAAACAAATATGAAGTCTCTCGATAATATAGACATCGAACATCATATTATAGTAAACCCGAAAGAGAAAGAAAAGCGTTGTAATGACTGCAATGCAATTGTAATAAATTTTTTTACACTTTTGAAAGCAAAATCTTTGTACAAACTTTTAGGTGTTATGCCTACGGAGAATACACTAATTTTTATAAAACGTCTGAATAACATCAAAGACGAAACCTTGTACGATGTGTTGAAAGACAGTAAAAAGATTGTTGGTTATACATCAAAAGATCATGAATTCTTGATACGAGCTATAAGCATTGCAATGGGTGTATCACAACCAAATTTACGAATGATAGATTATCCTTTTTCTGATAATGATATTTATTGCATGTTTTATTTTCAAGAACTTGAGTACGATAAATTAAATTTTCCTAATAATATAAATCCATATGTACTAGACTTGGGAATGGTTGATGTAGATATGTTGAGATCGATGCTTCCATATTGTGAAGTAAAAAACAAAGATTTTCATAAACTGATTGACAAATATATGGACAGGTATAGTATCAAAACATGTATTACAATAAAAAATGTGATAGCTGGTGACAAAGAGTTTGATGAACAAAAATATGCTCCGGTTATTACTTTATTACGAAATCATCTGAACGATTCGATTCAAATAAACTTTTTTTCTCAATTTGCTACTAAAAGTACAGTTATTGAGGGTTTTGTGAACGATAATATATATATAAATCCTTCTATTAACGTACACGGTTTCTATGAAGCAGATAAGAAACTACTAACAATATTCTCGGAAACAATTGACGGTATAAAGTTACAACAACTCGATAAAATTAAACTGACGAATCAGCAACGTGACGAGGAAAATGGTGAATATACTGTTAAGCAAGTTTCATCAAAGTATTCTATATTGGAAAAGGATCCTACAGAAACGACCAAAGACGATTTAAATAAATATGTGTGTGTAGGTGATCCTGACAAAAGGACGAAGCAACACTGTGAGTCAGTTGAAAAAAATGTGTGGGATCGTCCATGTGTACGTAACGAAGAATGTCCATTTTATCAACGCAACAAGAATTATCCCAACTACAGAGGCGGTTGTATAGATGGTTTATGTGAAATGCCATCAGGTGTTAAGAGGAAAGGTTTTAGATATTACGATGAAAACACACCACCATTATGTTATTCGTGTCCTTTGAATAATCCGCATTGTTGCAAATCTCAGACTAAACCTGACTATGTATTTTCTCTAGATTCATTTGAAAGACAAAACAGTATGGGAGACAGGGCGTGGTTTTGGGTACCTGCTTAATATTGTTCCCTCATGTATAAATCACTCCTTGCAAAATCTTCATCTAGTTCGTCATCATCTGCATTTTCACCCATATAGTTACCAATCATGTAGTTTGCATTCTCATCTTGATGATTTACAATATCTGATATGTCTTTATTTTTGATACGATCGAATATATTTGACCAGTTCTCAACACCCATATTACGTAATTCAATTTGCAACTGTCTTTCCTCATCATCCGCAAGATAAGCATTCATTTTCTGTTGCTTACTTTCTTCCCTAAGATCTTCAATTTTTTTCAAAACACCGTTGATATCAAACACGTTGTTGTTCAAAGATTCATACAACTTTTGTAATACAAAATCGCATATGTTTGCAATTAAAATCTTTCCGACATTGTTTATCTTGTTTCTTTCTGCGAGCGTGATAAAATATTTCAAAAACTTGACTATTTCGTTTGTCAGTAAAGCGATGTTTTTTACAACGTTTGTCTCTTCATTGTGAGATTCTACAAACACCGTTTTGATTGTTTGCAGTTGTTCACGAAGTTGTGGAAGCAATGATTGAACTTCACTATTTTTCGTGATATTCACCAAAATATTATAAAATGGGTTATCTTCTTTGGGCTTGGCAAATTTGTATTGGTTTACGATACGACCCATTATAATTGGAAGCTTGTATTTTGTAAAATTATACAAAGCGGCACGTGATGATTTATGATTTTCATTCATACCTAAAACAAGTGCATCTCGAATATATACATGAGCTTCCACATTTGGATTATCGAGTGTTGATGACAAAGCATTTGTAAGTGCCTTGAAATCTGTTTCAAGTTGAGGCAGCAAAACATCATTAAAGTATTTGTCGTCACCTAATGGTTCTTGCTTTTTTGATTTCGCTTCGTTTCTCAGTAATATATTTGTATTTGTTTGTGTAATAGTTTTAAAATTATGGACTGTTAATTCAACAGTTTGTGTTTTTGGATAAAAACTGGACTTGTTAAATCGAGATTGTTTTTGCAAAACATGTTTATGGATTTGCTTTATGTTGGGATCTTCTAAAAACAAGTCGAAGAAGTCAAAGTTTTCATTGAGCTTTTCAGGACAACACGAGTTTGCGATATATGCCATTTTTTTAATACTGATCTTTGTAGCTTTAGCCTTTTTGATTTTATCGTTTATGATTTTCAAGAATTTAAGTTCTTTTGATGCATAATCATTGTGAGTGAATTCAAAACATGGTCTAAATGATGCTCTTAATGGTGCCAAAAATATACCATCATAATCATTTGCTCCTTCTTCAAGTCTCTGTTTATTACGCAAGATGCGTTGGTTGAGTGCATAATCATTATCAAGAATTCTTGATATTTCCTTGCGGATATCTTTTTCGATACCATCTTGTTCTTTTTCAATAATCAGTTTATAACGGATGTCATCAGCAAGTGCGATTTGTTTTAATGAACATGCAATATAAGCTTCTAATGTTTTAGAATCTTTGTCCGAGGCAAATGGATGTCCAATACGAGAGAACTTCATGCTGCATTTTGGAACGATTCTACCAATGTCAATATGTGGATACAACGCCATAGTCATAACGATGATAAGCGATACGGCAGTAATCAGTTCGTCGTAATAATGGTCTTTTAATTTGCTTTCAAAAACTGTTTTTAATCTTTCTTCGATTTTAGAATCTATTTTAGCTTTGTAATCAGTGTTGGCATTGTAAAGTTCCGTATTGACTTTTTTCATGAGTTTGTCCCTTTCATTTCTAATATCTTCCTCGACGTTGGTATTGCTTGTTACATTCTCAAGTTGTCTGATCATAAAGTCCTTATGTTGCTTTGAAAACTTGATATCCAAAAATGTGGCAATTATAGAAATTATGTCTGATGCAACTTCTTCATTGTCGTGTTTGTCTGATGTTTGATTAAGAAGCGGCATTGGAGCATTATCAAAATCTTGACCTTCCAAGTTGTTCATCAACTCTTCAAATGTTTGTGCGGTGAATTCACCTTCATATTGGTCTTCGACATCTACATTGTGTGTATCTTGCACATAGTGTTGATCAAAAGGCAAATTTCGGAGTATATGCTGGTTGATAATAAAACTGTAAAATTTTATCACTTTGTCGAGATTATTTAAAGATCCGTTTATAAACTCTAGCATGGCTTCCATGTTGTTTACCTTCTCTGTTACATCGGATGCTAATCGTTTTTGTCTGTATTCTTCAACGCTTTTGCAAACGTTGTCATATTCATCAAAAACGCATGAAGATGTCTGATTTATATCTGAAAATGACTCAGTAGCACTGCATTTAGATACATTTGTTTCTTTTACCCACATTGGTTTACCTTCGATCTTTTTCCTCACAAACAAGAATTCTTTTTTGAGTATTGCATCTTTTAACAATGCGTAATGACCTTCTTCTACTTTTCTCTTGCCTTCAAAGATGGCTTTGGCTTCCTTCTTAATTATATACATAGGTTGATTTGCAAATTCTTTTGACTTTTGTAAATAATGTTCAATATCATTTAATGTTTTATGTTGATTCTTAATAGAATACTGTGTTGAATCATATTTTGAATCGAAATAACAATCATTTCCGTCATCTTCGCGCATTTTGTCAAGTGACGAATATTGTTTTACGATAACAACTTTTGGTTCCTCGCATGTAATCTTAATTTCAGTTGCAAGGATATCGGTAAGTTTAGCTTTCAGTCTTTCAAGCTGTCTTCGCACTTCTTTTTCGTTAAGTGCACGTTTTCTGTTTTCAACACCTTGTTTAAATATTTTAAGGATAACAGACAAGCCTAAATCATGTCCACGTTTTGCATGAGCAAGACGTTCTATGTTATTTTTGCCTTCAAACCCTTTAAGATAATCGATCTTGGGTTCTGATTTATCAAGTTTCTTTGGCAACACTTCACGTACTACTTTGTTGCTTAGTTTAATATCAAAAATATGATCTAGTACCCATCTAGAATTTTCGTGAAGTTCATCTATATTAAAGTTATAAAGAGCAAGTCTCTGGTTGATAAAACTAATTGTTGGATTTTTCAAAATTGCTTCGTATTCAATATACAATGCTTGTGATACGTTTGAAGGAATAACAAAATTGTATGCTTCTAATACAGCCAATGCTGAAGGTAAAACAATAGCATTTTTTGTGAAAATGTCACGTTTACAGAAAGGATTTTTATATGTTTTTTTGAATACGAAGCATATATTATTACGAATGTTCAAAGAGGATGTAAGGTTTCCATGAATTCTGACAGGTTTAGAAAATACAACTTTATTGTCATGTATTTTCCCATTGGTTGTTGTTACTATAGTTTTACCATCAAACACAAAATCATTAAATAAAACGGTAACGGCTTCGTTTTCATCAAAAGAGTTGATGTTGTCCATGTACATGTCAATGTCTATTTCTGTTGCTTTATCTTTTGATCCAACGTCTGTAAAGAAACCAACAACATCTATTTCATCGCCTTTATATACATTATCGACATTACCCAAAAGTCGCACTTTGCGTTTTTGTACATCAACGGCATCAATGTTGTTTGATACAACGATTGTTCCGTTGGTTGGATAATTGGAGAAGGGTTTCATAAGGATATACAGTTTACTTGATGTAGTTGTATATGGGTTTCGTGTATCTCTGTTTAATGCATTGAATTGTTCAAGAAAGCTATCAAATTGAATCATTTTAATGCCTTGACCTTGTTCAAATTCGAGATCGGCATTATAATCATCATCATCACCATAATGAATATGTTTTAAACATTTGATAATTGGGTGTACATGAGGAAAACTGAATAAGGTTGGTGACTCTTTGGTTTGTGTGGTTTTTTTTAGTATGTCGAAAAGGATGTCTGCCTTTTTGCACACTTGTTGTGGTGATAACTTCTGGTTAAAAACTAGATTAGCTATTTGACTTTTAATTTGACTGTCGTTGAAAAAAATCTCATATCCTTCACGAATACGTTCTTCTATAATGGTTACATCTTGAATATCCTCTACATTTGAGTCAAAAATTTCAACAAAATCGTGAATCATTTTTAACATGAAAAAAGATAATATTATATTTCTTTCCACATAGTCATGAAATTAGTCAGATGATTAATAATATAATTGCACTGCTGAATGATAAATGGCTTAACGTCTGTATCTTCTTTGAATTTGATCTTTAATATCATCTTGTTGTCAAGAGGGTGTGACTTATGATACCCTATAAATTCTAAAGGATTTGATGAAGGCGGAATATCCCTGAAGAAGTGATTGAAAGTGATGCTTTGAAGTACGTTCAGAAGAGTATGTGTTTCATCGTATATATTCAGTGTATAACATGACTCAATATTATCGAGTTTATTGATTTCAATCTTGGATGTATTATCAATGTTTGCAGAAAGAACACGGAACTTCTCAATAAGAACTTCAAATGCTTTTTTTACAAGGTATCTAGGGGAAAGACGGCATTCTGATTCAATTTCAAAGTTGAATGACGATGGTTCATCGTATTTGTTTTTGATAAAATGCCTGTACATTTGCAAAGTTTTAAATTGATTAACCTCGTGTATGTCCATTGTTTTTATTTCATTTTGCACTGCTTTTTCATCAATGGTATTGTGGAATGTACATTTGCTTACAGGAGACCATCGAGCATGTGACAATGCAATATTCTTTGAAGCTGAACATTCGATATCTATTTCTTCTCCTTTTGAAAGATCATACAGGTTTGGTTTAAGCTTTGTGATCAAAATATGGTCTTTGGTGATTGTGTTGGCTGGGAAAAGTTTGTTTTTGAATTTCTCGTCCATCTTGACATTGTCTTCGTTGTAAACATCAAAGTCCTTTGATGTGACATTCATAATTTCGGTGCCTGTATTTTTCTTTTTTAGCACAAAGCGATATTTTTCAGGTGTAAAATTTTCAATTTCATCATAATCGAAACATATCGGAATCAGAGATATACGGTGAGCCAGGAATTCGTTATGTAGTGCACATGAATTAACGTTAATTTTGATATCATTTGTTTCTGAGTATGGATCGAATGCAAAAGCAACATTAGGGATCTCCGATATAATAATTCGTCGAATGGAATTTACAATTGAGAGGTCGACATCGACTATTTGGAACTCCAAGGACCGTTTATCGTCTTTGATTATCTTGAAATTGGTCATTGTGTTTTATTATATCACAGATATATTTGCTCTTAAATGTCTTCAAATTTTATAATGTGAAAATGCGTCGGAGTGGCAGAAAAAAAGTGCTTAGAGATGTAAAATGAGCAATAAGGATATGTTATTTTATAGCAATCTTTGTGAATTCTCTAAAGAAGTAGTTGCTTTAGTGTTGAAGAAGAACATGCGTAACATGTTCTTGTTGATTTGTATTGATAGTGGTAAATACACAATACCACCTGTAATAACACAAGTACCATCTATATTGAATGCCTCACGAACACAAGTATATACAGATGGAGATATTATAAAGTTTATAGAACAAAAGTCTGAGGTTGTCACACCCAAACAAGATTTGCAAACATTTGCATGGGAAGGCAATGGTTTTTCAGAGTATGCAACAATACAAGAAGAAGATATTGGCAATATAACAAGTAAAAGGTACACATATCTTTCCGAGTATTCTGATGGGGTGACACCTTCAACGTTCCAAGACGAAAATGATAAATTACTGAAACAAGCAAAGTTTGATAGTTCGTCGTATGATTCATTTATTGCAGTGAGAAACAGAGATGAAGAGCATATAAAAAAGGTTCTTCAAAAAAACAACGTTGATCGAATTGTATAAATTATTTAAGGAATATTTGTGGGAGATACAGTATTCATGGAAGCATATTTCACCATTTTCAATCAAAAAGCTGATGAGTTTTTCAAAGATCTTATTGATGGTTTTCCAAAAACCCCGGAATACAATGTTGTGGTGGGCGAATTTAGGACACTCCGGAGTGGTTTTACCCTTTTGAAGAATATGGATAATAAACAACCTCAACGCATTTTTCGTGATTATATTATTGAAACGTATCGTGATAAAATAGCAAACGAGGATGAATCTTTCTTTTTGAGCAAAAATGATTTTGAAATTACAAGTAGACGCAAAGAGTATTGGATGGATTTTATTGATAAAATCAAAATGGCATGGGCTAAAATGGATGATGAAAACAAAAAAATTATTTGGAAGTATTTTCGCTTATTGGTTGCATTAAGCGACAAATGTGAAGAAAAATAGAAAACTATTTAAGGATTGTTTTAGATGATGGCTTACAAAGGAATGCATTTGGCGACCAAGGTTGTTTATACTTTCAACAAATTTTACGGAAACTTTCTGAGGGATGCAAAGAACGACGAGAGCATTAAGCGTGTAATTAAAGAAAACTACAAAGTCATTTTAAAAACTTCCCCTGAATATCTAGAATTTTTTTGGAGTGGTCTGAAAGAACATGCGAGCGACATTGATGCATCAAACAGATTACTTCTTGATGTCAATATTTTTAAAGGTCTGAAGTTATCAGATGTTATTGCAAAGCTTGGTGAAAAGAATGTTATCACCATATGGAATTACATTTTTATTCTTTCTGCGCTTTGTATGGTGTACGATAACATAACAGATAAACCACAACAAGAGGGTGAACAGTCATACGTCGAGGTCTCTGAAACCACTGAAGTATCTGAAGCCACTGAAGTATCTGAAGCCACTGAAGTATCTGAAGCCACTGAAGTATCTGAAGCCACTGAAGTATCTGAAACCACTGAAGTATCTGAAACCACTGAAGTATCTGAAGCCTCCACGGAAAACGAAGTAATGTTTGAGAAGATTATCAAGGTTTTTGGTATGGTACAAAAGGGTGAAGATGCTTCATGTGAGCTAAGTGATATTCTTGACGATGACATTCGCAATGTATTGGCAAAGATATCAAAACCAGTCGACTCTTCAGATGGTCCAGAAGAGAAAGATGATTTGATGAATATGTTTGCTTCCATCGAGAATAGCAAGATTTGTAATCTTGCAAAAGAGATAAGCTCCGAGATTGACGTATCCAACTTGAAGATCGAGTCACCACAAGATGTTATGAAACTGATGGACTTTTCAGGGAGCAACAATGTTCTAGGTAATATCATTGGTAAAGTCAGCACAAAGATTCAAGAAAAAATCTCAACTGGTGAGATCAAACATGAAGATCTTTTGGGAGAGGCAATGTCTATGATGTCACTTATGAATAAAGGAGGTGGTACAGCAGGGGGACTAGGAGGTCTTGGAGGTCTTTTTAACAATCCAATGATGAGTGAGATGATGAAAAACATGAAAAAGGGTAAAGTCGCAACAAAGACCAATGTATTGAAACGTGGATCAACGCGTGAGAAATTGAGGAGAAAACTGGAAGAGAGACGCAAGGAAAAAGACAGTGCTTAAGAACTTGCAAAGAAAATGTATTATTATTGTAAATGGAACAGATTTGGTTCAATGATCCCCCAAATTTCATAAATGGATCTAATTATTTTATAATATGGCCTTCTAAAGATATGTCTTTCGAAGAACAATTAAATTGTCTGATGAGATTTTCTATATATTTCGCAGGTATTGTATTTATAATAAAAAAAGATGCAAATATAATGTTTATACCTATTTTTATGGGGATATTTACATATTATATCTATAATATTGATACGACTAATAAAAACAACGAAAAGAAATTACTTGAAAAATTCAATATGATGAAAGATAAACGTACAAACACGCGTTGTATAAAACCAACAGCTGAAAACCCGTTTATGAATGTCTTAATGACTGATTATGCAAAAAACCCAGAAAGACCATCAGCATGTAAGTTGACATCAAAAGTAAAGAGCGAAGTAAAACAACATTTTGACTCTACGTTATTCCGTGATGTAGACGATATATTTCACAAAAACGCATCCGATCGTCAATTTTATACAACACCTATCACAACTATTCCTAATGATCAAACATCATTTGCGAAATGGTTGTATTCAACACCGCCAACTTGCAAAGAAGGAAATGGTGACAAATGTTTCAGAAATATGAGTCGTGGTGTGAATATTTAATGGAATATGAATATAGAATATGAATAAAAAATCTATTTAAATATAAAAACATGAGACCATTCGATGAGGAAAACCGTCTTACTCAAGATGATTGTGCTTTAATGACAAGATCACTTGTTAACAAATCTATATCAGATTATATGTTTTTCAATAATTACTTTACTGCTGAATGTAAAGAGGAGAAGCAAGACAAAATGCAAGAGTTTATGACAAATAATCCTAATTTAAGGTTTAAAGATGGTTACGGATTCACTACTCCATGTGTAGTTGATATGGACAGTGAAATGCGTAACAATTCCAAGTTGACTAATCCTCGTGAACGTGTTTCTCTTTGTTCACGCTGGTACACCGCAGTACCCAATCTTGGACGTGGTGGTCTTGTTCCAAATATCGAAAGCAAACTGAAATACAGTGGTGATACAAGTGCCATTAAGGATTGTGATAGGTTAACTGAGAAAGACTTTGATAGATTTATTCCACTCCCTAGCTGTATGGCGGATAACATTCAAAATCCAAATAATATTATTGAAAAATGGACTAGAGGTGGAGACTTTACCCGTGATTATATTCGAAGCGACAGTTACCTTGAGCAGTGTGGATTCTACAATGATGGTAAAATGTGGAGAAGGAGGGGAAATGAAGCCAACATATAAAATATGCAACTAAATATTTTATTTTTATATTATAAATGAGTTGGACAAGAATACATACAGATTCTTGCAATTACAAACAAAATTTGTCTGAAAATGTGTCTCAGCTATCATATATGCTCGATCCAATTAAATTTGAGCATTGTTCAAAATGCCGCAACGAGCTAGGGCTTGTAGGCGGTACTTCTGTGGGTGTACCAACCGGTAACATGGTAGATCTTGAAAACAATCTGATTGGTATTGATAGACCCAATACGCGTTGCCCAACCTACAAATACCTTCCCCGTGATGATAATGTTGTTCAAGGTAAGGAATATATTAAGCCAGTGCAACACCCTGAAGTTGATGTTAATATGATGCAGTTGCGCCCTTGTCAAATGTTCTCTTACCATGAAATTCCACAACCTCCTCTCATGCATCAATCAATCTGTCCAAGACGTTGATAAAACGAGTTATTTAAGAAAGTAGCGGTGATGGTTTGTTTTTATTATTTTTCTATAATTGTTGAAGCAAAGTTTACATAACTCTTCAACGTTGATAAAAATAAAGATAGAATCAGAACGTTTCAGGATGTTTCAGGATGTTTCAAGATGTTTCAGGATGTTTCAGGATGTTATCAATCTATAAATCTTTACTAATATATTAACACACTTGATTGATTTGGTCAAAATAATTCCTACAGAATTCGTAGTTGAATCCTTTTATAGCTTTTCTGTCACTTTCTGACAATACATTTTCATTTACCAACATTGCAGCATACGTGTTTATTACGTCCATTGTTGCAACTAAAAAACCTTTTGCTTTTGAGTCATGACGAATGGTTGTGTAATAAGACAACATAGTGAGTGCACTTGAACTATTTGGCGAACCACCTAGTAATATAATTTGATTCATGTAGTTCTGTAAATTGTTGCAGTTTTTGCTGATCGAATCTGTGTAAGCACATAGAACAATTGAATAAGTAAGGATCAATGGAGCATATTTAGATTGAAGATTGTTTGATAAAAGAATGGATACAACATGATTTGCAGATGTTGTTTGTGGAGAGAAACAATTATCAACTGGCATTGATCGAGCAGCAGGAGTCAAGGGAAGATGTGAAAATATTTTATCAGGTGTTTGGTACATTGTTGGGGTAAGAACAGATGATGACAAAGAAGGTGTCGATACAGATGGGGAAGGAGACGGATTTTTTTCAAGTAAGAAATACCATATAGTACTTATAATGATTATAATTAATATAACAACTGTAATCAATGCAATCCATGCTGTATATGTGTCCATTTTTGATTTAAGTAAGAAAATATCTCATTACAAATAAAAGAATGAGTTTTGCAAGGCTCAACTATGATGATTGCACATATAAACACATTTTAAGAGAATCTGTTGGTCCAGGTGATTACATGATCGGTATGCCAAGAGTAGATTGCAAAAACTGTTATTTTCCATCTCCAAATATACGTATTGATCACAGTGGCGCAGGTAAGTGCAAGGAACTTATAGACGTAGATTCTGAATTGATGGGTATCACACGTCGTGCTACAAACTGCCCTCTAAACAAATTCCTTCCTTCTCCATCAGACTTTTGTGAAGCAAAACTTGGCGAAGATTGTATGGAGATGACTGCCGAAGATACCAGGTTAAGTAATCCTCCATGCACCCTTCGCGGAACCGGTTGGAACAGGTGGGAATGGTTGTGTATCAATCCACAAGAGAAAGTACTTATTCCTTTTGATTATATGATAAATAACCGTTTATTATCGAAAGATAATCATAGACCATGTGTACAAGATCCAATTGATCAAAATGATGCACTTCCTCCCAAGGGTAACAATCAGTTTACACCTCGTTATACGCCACAGGAAAAAAATGAAGAAGCATTTGATGATATTCCGGGACCTACTTGGACAAATTGTACTAAAATTCCTTACATGTAAAAATTAAAATATTTGTATTAATAAAAATGAGTAGACATTTCACTATTGTTGGCAGTGATATAGGCTTTGAAGGTGGTCGTTATGGTACTGATAAGTCAGGATTTCCTAAATCTGCAGCTAAACGTGCTGCATCTGTCCTTTTCCTTATGATTGAAAATAAGAAAAACAAACCTGAATGGCGCAAATATAGCAAGTATCAATCTCATAAATCAATAAAATTTATTATTGCTGAAACTACACGTGGTTCAAACAAGGATTCATTTTATTATGAAGCAATATCTGTCGCATTAAAGAACCCAGTTACATTGAACATTGGAGGTGAGGAAATCACATATACCCGTAAAATCGTTGTGAAAAAACACATTAATGCCAGCGCTTCTTATTAATTGATTATATTTTTTACTTTGTTGTGTGTTAGTATACATAACATAAAAAATTTGTACCTAATTATTAAATGATAGAACTTTATGTTGTGGTAACACTTTTTGCTTTAGGATATATGATCAATCAAAGTGATACATCAAAAAAAACCAAACAAAGTCAAACAATAAATAAAAGTGAAATACCATCCGTAAACAATATTTATGATAGTCGTTTCTGTGATGTAGCAAACTCATTTGCACAAAAACGGTCACATTCTATGGTTGAAGCATCAAAGAATCCAGCACGTACAGGTGTAATTTCAAGAAATTACAAACTAAATGAAGAGATACAAAAGAAAGACCAACCACTGATGAAAAAACGTATGAAATTGATGAGTGGTGAAGAAGTTGATGAAATGGAATTTACACACAACAATATGATACCATTTTTTGGTGGTAGTGTAAAACAAAGTACGGACTCTGACGTAAACGGTTCAAAACTAGAAAGTTTTACTGGTGTTATCAATGATTATAAATCGAAATGTGAAGTGCCATCATTCTTTGATCATACTAAAGATGCTTCGAATCCATATGGGCTGCAAAATATGAATGATTTTTATCAAGACCGTATAATTGCTCCCAAGGCACAGAACAATGTAACTCCCATTCCCAAAGTATATGTAGGTCCCGGGTTGAACCGAGGTTATTCTGCAGATCCAACCGGCGGGTTTCAACAATTTGATGCACGCGATTATGCACTTCCTAAATCGGTCGACGATCTACGTGTTAAAAATAAACCTAAAGTTACTTACGAAGCAAGGACGTTAGATGGTGTTAAAGCTAAACTTCCAGGGAAGATCGGGTGTATGAAGAAGAATCGTGTTGATACATTCTTTGAACAAACTCCTGATATGTACTTAGTTACTACAGGTCAAAACTTGAAGAAAGCTATGATACCTGAGTTTCCAAACAAAGACACAAATCGTCAATCAACTTCCAAGGAGTATACGGGTACGGCTGTTTACCAAAATGCTAAAGGTCGTACAACTGATCCATACGTGCATCCTTCAGATAGACATGTATATAATAACTATGGTATTCGTAATGCAACATTGGCAGATTACGGTACGGGTTCCAAGGACGATTTCGGTAAATCATCTATTGTTGTCTTTAATAATGAGCGTGACTTGACAACAACACGTGTTTACCAAGGTAACGTTACATCCATGATAAAAGCTATTGTTGCACCGATTCAAGATATGCTTAAAATTACCAAAAAAGAAGGAAGTGTTGACAACCCTAGACATTTTGGTAATATTAATCCTCAGATACCTGATAAACCAACAATACAAGACCCTAACGACGTTGCAAGAACAACTATCAAAGAGACGACGATACATGAAGCGATACTAGGAAACTTGAAGGGTAATGAGAAACTCACCGTGTATGACCCTAATGATGTTGCAAGAACAACTATCAAAGAGACGACAATACACGAAGCACTACTTGGAAACTTGAAGGGTAACGAGAAACTTACTGTTTATGACCCCAATGATGTTGCAAGAACAACTATCAAAGAGACGACAATACACGAAGCATTACTTGGAAACTTGAAGGGTAACGAGAAACTTACTGTTTATGATCCGAATGATATTGCACGTACAACAATTAAAGAAACTCTGATTCATGATGAGATTGGTACGGGTGCTATAACAGGTCCTAAACAATTGTATGTGTATGACCCAGATGAAGTTGCCAAGAAAACATTGAGAGAAACGTTGGAAAGAATGGATTATGAGCTGAATATGAAATCTGGTGTTTACAAAGGTAAAGTTTATGATCCTGAAGACAAAGCACGTACAACTATGAAAGAACTTACAGAGATGTTAGGCCGTGATGGTAACGTGGGTGTTAAAGAAAGAGAAGGTATTTATATCAAAGACGGAATCGAGGCTAAGAATACTCAAAAACAATTTTTGTCAGACAGCGACTATTATGGTATTGCTGCCAAAGAAAATGGCAATGGTTATCAAATTGAAACATTTGATATGAAGAAAACACATAAACAGTTTTTGTCAGATATGGAATACTTTGGTACTGCTGACTCATCCGATAAGAAACAAATGTCATATGACGATATGATGAATGCCAGAATTCATGAAAAGAAAGAAAGCACGTTACATGGAAGAGATCCAACACAACAAGGTAGTAAAGTTGCAAATGGTGTTGAATGTATGAACGTGAAACTCAAAAACAATAAATGTGATTCACTAAGTACTCGTGAAACAAATAATGTTGACCGCGTTTATAACACTATTACACATGTTGCCGATGAGACTTTTACGAAATCCAAAAAGTCATATGAACAAATTAATCAAGAAAGATTAGATCCGACAATACTAAAAGCTTTTCTTGAAAATCCATACACGCAGCCGTTGGACAGTGTTGCGTAATATTAAAATCATTTTTATATAACGAATTATGAAAATGGTAAATGGTGGCATATTTATGAAAGAGAAACTGAAGGCCCTTTTGCTTGAGCTTGAAAGCAACTCAATTCCGTTTTATAAAAAAGGCATAATTAGCATTTACGATCATGTTAAAAAAAACAATAAACAAAAGAAGTTCTTATTAAGAGAGTTTCAACATTCACTGCGTAATATAGCCAAGTGGTCACAAGAAGTTAAAGATATTGAATGGGTACGTTTAAAAAATAACTCTTCTTCAAACATTGATCTTGTTATACAAAGCATCTTCAAATTACATATATTGATTCTTAAAGGTTTTAAACAAAGTGAGATCCCGTGTTCTATTGATTATATGCATACAACATATCTTAATATCGCACGTGCATTGTGGAAAAATCCATATATCGTATATGACATTGGTGTATCTTTACCTGAGAGACAAAAATTGATACGACAACTTGAGGAAATTATAAAACAATGTGTACGTGCGACGTTTATTGAAATGATCAAGGTCGATCCTTCACATGTTTTGGAAGAAACAAATGATGATGAACAACTTTCGTCAGAGAGTGACGATGATTGTGATGAAATAGTTGATATTGAAAGTGACGATAAAAGTGACGATGATGAAGTAGATATTCATGAAGAGTTTGAAGATGTTGCTATTGAAAGTGACGATGAAAGTGACGATAAAAGTGATGATGATGAAGTAGATATTCATGAAGAGTTTGAAGATGTTGCTATTGAAAATGACGATGAAAGCGACGATGATGAAGTAGATATTCATGAAGAGTTTGAAGATAATGCTGTTGAAAGTGACGATGACAATGATGACTTAGACGATTATATTGGTAACAAGAGGTGCACCGATAATTTAAAAGATGATATTGACAATAACGAAGAACTAATTACAGAAGCTGATGGCAAGGATGGAAAGGATGATTTAGATGATGATTTACATGAAAATGATATTGGAGATGACGACGACAAAATATTTGATAATACAGAAGCAGAAACAAACAATAAGTTAATAACAAGTAAATATGCTGAGAAGGATGATATTGATATGGAGAAACATTCAACAAAAGTTATTATGTTATCACCTTCAAATAATAAAGAAACAAAATTATCACATGTAAATGAATCAAAGAAAGTCAAAGTTGTAAACATTGGTACAACATTTGATTTGATTGAAAAAAAGAAACAGGTCAAAAAGAATTTAATGAAAATCAATAGTGACTCGTTCTTTTGAGGTATTTAAAATATCTATAAACACAAATAATGCTTGTATTTACATCTGTTGTATCAGGTATTATAGCAATCCTTTTGGTGATTTCAAAAAAAAACACAAATAATCCAAACGATGAAAGTAAAATGGTTTTAGGGATTAAAGCGTTTGTCTTTTCTTTTGTGGTTATCTATTTTGCACTTGTTTTCTTTCCACCCACATTAGACACTTTGACTAAAGGTCAAGTGATAGAAACATGCGAACCAGATTTTTGATCTTAATATTATATAACAAACAATGATTGATTTTGTCTTTAATAGCTTTTACTCTAGACTATTAATAGCTGCTGTAATTTCTCTTATGATTGTCTTTGTTGATAAGTTTGAATTCTTACATAACAAAATTGTAACACTTTTGTTATTTATAATGATATCACTTATGATTGTGTCTAATATGTTTCAAGACTATGGTCTACTCTTATTGATTGTTGCACTATTCATATTAAGTTATAATATGAGCATTATATTACCAAAGAACGAAGAACAGAAATAAGTGTATGAAATCCCTCACTCATACCAAGTTGTGGATGTGTTGATATGTGTTTGATATCAAAATGAATCCAATTCATTCGAAACCTTGGTGGAACAAAGTTCATTAAAAACATCGAAGCCATAAATCCGTCCGAATTTACACATTCTGTGAATCCATAATTTTTGACATCAGCAATATGTGATTTTGTTAGTTTCATGTATTCTGCCCATGCAGGTATCCTCAAGCTTCTTTCACATTCTTTTTCACCTGTATGATTTACTGCATATGCCAACATTTCATTCAAAGTAAAATAGACGTAGCTTGTATGACAATGCAATCGTGACGACCATGATGTTAACGTTGCAATATCTATTATTGTTTTTGGTTTATATTTTTTACATGCAAATGATAATGCATCTGCAAGTATAAGTCTTCCTTCGGCATCAGTATCGACTATTTCCACAGTTTTCCCGGAATATGACGTGATTACATCACCAGGTTTTATAGCAGTATGTGAAATACTATTTTCAATAAGGGGTACAACGATCACGAGTTTCTTTTTCAAATGAAATTTGCTGAAGTATTTCATTAAGCCCAGACATATAGCGCCACCTGTTTTATCAAGGTGCATACCGTACATTGCTGATTTTGACTTTAAGTTATAACCACCACTATCGTATGTTACACCTTTGCCAACTACACATACACAATCTCTTTTATCATTGTGCAACGTTTCAACAACAAGCAGTCTTGGAGAATTTGCCGAACCTGCTCCAGTTGCCAAAATGAGATTCATACCCTGTTGTGCTAAATCATGTTCATCAAGGATTGTAACTCTTGTTGTTGGATGATGTGCAAAAAGTTTTTGTGCAGCGTCACAAAAGTCTGTTGGTGTCATTTTATTTGAAACTTGATTTGATATGTCACGTACAAAGTTTGCAACATAATATTCTGCTTGGATATCGTGTCTACAATCCTTTTGAAAAGACTTATCAACAAATATCAAAGATGGTCGTGTTGGACACGATGTTTTGTAAAAACAAAATGTATACATGCTTTGCACAATTCGGTTCATTAACCCTTTCTTATGTTTTGGATCAACATCATTTACGTCAAAAACAATACGTTTGTCATCTTTTATATTCCGTAAATGACGTTTAATATTCCAAACATCCAAGAATGTTTCTATGAGTACATCTGCATGTTTGTTCTTTGAAGAGAATGTTATATATCTATCATATTTTATGGATGCGTCTAACTTATTAACAACCGATATATCCATAACAATATATTAGTTATAAGGTATTTATAAGGCATACCTTAGAATTTGATAATTTTCAATTAATCGACGTGTAAGATATGGTAAGGTCTCATACATGTTTCCATATGGGACATATTTATACACCGTATAATTATTCATTGCAAGAGTCGAAGTTAAATGATCACTCATACCCAAGAGTTGTGCAAACGATATTTGATTTTTTAGTTCAGGTGATGCTTTAATCATCTCTTTAGTGAAATTAATTGAATATTCGTTGTGAGAAGCAATACACATCTTTAAGTTTTTATTATGTTTCATTTGATTCACAACTAAATTGATACATTTATTATACGACGCATCAGTATCCTTCTTTGATGTAAATAACATTCCACTATATTTGTCTTGTTCGTAATATGCGCCTCGTACCAACTTTATACCCAAATTTTCAAAATTGTCAATGTCTCTTTGAAGTCTATCGAATGTATCTTTTCTGTAGCATTGATATGTTTTATAAATACGTGGGTCGTTAAATGTCTTTAATATATTATTAATAATACGCTGTTCATCTTTGTCTATTGTCACACTTTCAGCATCAAGAAACAAACTCATGTTATTTGTAATTAATTTGTTGGCAATGAATGACATCATAGCATCAGGTGAATGCATGTTGACACTTGATAGTTTCATTGCAAAAGCTGGTGGTTTTTTTAGGTTGGTGGTGGTATAACTTGCAACAACATCTATATCATGTGAAACTTGCTTGAAATATTTAATTGCTTGTTGTTGTGTTAATGAACCTTCTTTTGCAAAATCAAAGATTGGTACAACGTTATTTGCAAGCGGAGCTTTTACAGCACGATAAATTGAATTTCCTCCAATAAAACGTCTTAGAATCATATTATAATGCATAAAGATCGCATATGTTTAAATATGTTTAAAAGCATTATAAAAATAAAAAGAATTTACATAAGATCTTGCCGAATTACTTAGGAATATCATCTTTATTTTCAGGCTCTGTTTTAGAATCAGACACATCAGTTGCTTCAGTGGCTTCAGTTGCTTCAGTGGCTTCTGTTGCTTCTGTTGCTTCTGTTGCTTCTGTTGCTTCTGTTGCTTCTGTGATATTTACTGTATTTATCTCTTCTTGGTGTTCGGTTATTTGCTCACTAGCCTCTTGTTTTTCCATCCATGGATCAGATGCTTGCATCTTGTCTTCGTCATGTGATTCTTCAACAATACGTTGAGGTTTCAGACTAGCAAGCTCATTTTTCCTCTCTTGATAAAACACATCACGTTTCTCAAGATTCTCCTTGTATCCTTTCATTAGGGTGTTCAGCTGAGTTTCAGCAAATTCTTGGCTGGTAATTTCATCAGGATTTGGACTCCATGGACACCAACATCCTACTTCTGCAACATATACATGAAACTTGTTGTCTAGTTTTTTAAGAACTTGTGCACGTACTTCCGCTTCACGCATAGTCTCAAAAGTGCCTCGAACCTTGATCCCACGAAGAGTTGTCTGGAAATTGTTCTTCTCGAGATATTCATTATCAAGATCTGTACCATTTTTGTTCACAAAATAATTGTATTCATCTGCAATAGTTTCAGTGTCAAAGACATATGGATACCTTTCTTGAATGTTCCGAATAATGTCGATTTCTTCTTTGTATTTCAATGACAAATTTGAAAAGAACTCCCTCATTTCGGTAGCAAAAAAGTTCAGAAATTTCTCAAACATGAACACATCTTTTCTTTTAATCACATCTTCAGGAGACAAAAATGACAGACATACGTAATTTTGTCCTCTTAGCGGAGGATCTTGATCTAGATAATCATGTTCTTGGACTGATACTGTGGTCATTTTAAAATATATAAATCAAAATTCTTAAATAGTTTTTAAAAGTTTTGATTACACGGGTCCTCAAACTTTTACAATTCATGTGCAGATTTTTCCAAATTAATTTCTTATTTAAGATTATAAAAATGAGCAACTTTTCTGTCGACGGTAAAGAAATCATTGTAAGAATTATCAAATACGTTCTAGAGGGCTCCATGGTTGCTATTGCAGCTTACATGATCCCTATGAAGAAGCCCTCTGCTGAGGAGGTTCTCACTATTGCGCTAGTTGCTGCCGCAACTTTCGCCCTTCTAGATATGTTCGCACCATCTGTTGGTGCAAGTGCCCGTCTAGGTGCAGGCTTCGGTATTGGCAGTTCCTTGGTCAACTGGCCAGCTGGCAGTGCTGCCCACGTCCGCGGTATGTAAATAATGTAAGCTTGATGGTATGTCGTGTATGTCATTGTTATGTTCACGCATGTATAAAGACACAGCCATTCTTTTTATGTGATCAGTATCGTACTGTATCGGTACTTTGCATCTCTTGTATCTATTTAAAAGATATTTGTAAGTTGTTTTTGTGTGAAAAAAATATTTTTCTTTAAGAGATTTTATTGCATCATCAATTGTAATATTTTGTTGATATAAAAAGTCTTTGCAATATGTTGTAATATACTTCACCATATGTGGATCATAATTAACTATCTTTTGTTCAATCATATGATATTTCAGTTGCCGTTCAAGAATGTTTTCAAAGACACGGATGTCTCCATAAACAACATATTCAATTTCATCGTGTCTTTTCCATAAACACTTGTTGATAGTCTTAACAAACCATAACCATTGCTGTCCGCGTTGTTCTTGTAATCGTTTTTTAACTATCTGATTATTTAATGCATCTTCACCATCTATGTAATATTTAAACCATACACTATCATATGTAACAAGATTTCTGTCATTATGTGGCAATGATTCAACTAATTTGACAAATGCGTTCCATTTAGAAACGAGAAGTCCTTTAACACCTCCCTTTCCATTCAATAAATATGACTCAACAAAGGTTGTTTTCTGGAATTCACGATTCCTTGAAATACATGGTAACAATTGTTGAATCCGTTTTTCTCTGGTGTATCGCGCTTTGCCTGTTATTGCAATTAACAATTCTTTTGGACCGCCAAATGCGTCATGAGCCATATTTTTAACGGTTAGCTTATCAAAATAAACTTTGTTGCCGATTTTAATACCCAGTATTTTTGAAATATCTGTGTCAGAGATGCGCCATTTTTTCTTAGCTGTATCCATATTAATGCATTTTTGCAGCACACATGCAATACATATAAATGGTGTTGCAATATATAAACTACATCTTATTTTTGTGAAGATTCCACATGTAGTACATTTGCCTCCATAAAACATTTGTTGAAGATCAACATTAGGAATACATTTTTTTCTAATGTGGAGGTTTTTACGGTATTTCCAAAACTGATATACAGATTCATGTGATGTTTTTGAAACACATGATAAATTGCACAGATCACGAATACTTATTTGTGTTGCATTCAACAAAATAATGTCAAGACAATGTTCCATGATACTTTTATCCAAAAATTTGATATATACTTAAATAAAATGAAAGAAGAAGATTGTGTATGGCCAAAACCATCTGAACAATCACAGAGTACAATACCCAAGGTAAAAACTAGAAAACCAAAAATGATCGTTGAAAAGCCTGATAATATTACTGATCATGTTGTCGTAAAACGGGGAAGAAAACCAAAAGTTTCACAGCACGAAACGCACGAAACACATGAAACGCAGAAGAATGATTACAAATTATACATTGTGGAATCGTTAGAAAAACTCAGGAAAAAAGAGTTAGCAAATAAACAACCATTTAAGGCGCGGGCATATAACATTGTGTTACAACAATTGAAGACATTTAAGGACCCAATTAGATCATTAGATGATTTGAAAAATATAAAAGGAATAGGACAAAAGATTCAAGACAAATTAAAAGAAATCTTTGAAACGGGTGCACTTCGTCAAGTACAAGAATATGATTCCAATTCAAGCATGCAAATTTTTGAAGATTTGACAAAAATCCATGGTATCGGTCCAACAAAAGCACGAGAGCTTATAACTAAACATCAAATAAAGAACATTAACGAGCTTTCAGAAAAACAAGAATTGTTGAATGACGTACAGAAAAAAGGGTTGAAATATTATATCGATTTTCAGAAGCGAATTCCACGTACCGAAATGCTCAAGCATGAAGAATATATATTTAATGTTATACGTACATTTGGATCAGAAATACAAGCTTCTTTATCAGGATCGTTTAGAAGAGTAGAACCAACAAGTGGCGATATCGATGTTCTTATTACAAAGTGTGATGATGATACATTTAAGAAAATTATAACAAAATTGGAGACTGATGGGTATCTTACAGATATATTTGCTTTAGGAAATAAAAAATGTATGGCCGTCGGAAAACTCAAACGTCATAAAACATATCGACGTGTTGACTTTATGTTGACGGCAGAACACGAATATCCATTTGCCCTTCTTTATTTCACCGGAAGTGGGACTTTTAACGTTGCTATGAGGAATTGGGCATTGTCAAAAGGGTATTCATTAAGTGAATATGGTTTGAAATATCACAAAGGACCTCATGATGGAAAATTTGTCGATCATGACTTCAAAGATGAAGCAGATATTTTCAAGTTCATTGGGCTTAAGTATGTTGAACCTAAAAATAGAAAAGATGGAAACGATCTCAAAGACTCTCAATAAACTGCCATGAAAGTTCATCACATATTTTCTTCCATATTTGGTCTTGTTGATGGAGTTTATCCCTACTTTTTAATAATGGTAGATTAGGCAAATATTCATCACGTCCTAATAACTGAATAAACTTGTGTAAACAATAACTGTAAGACAAGAAGTTCTTTCGACTAGAAGGTGCATACTTTAGGAACAATGGCTGGATCATCTTGAACATAACTCTCAGTTTCTCTTCAAGTTCAGGCTCAAAATGAGGGATAGGTAAGCCATTGAGTTTGTTGATTATATGCGGTATATGCTCGTAGTATTTGTTATTATCGAGTTTCTTCAAAATTTCTTTTATTTTCTTATATGTAAGATCTGCCATATTGGTGATCTTTTGTTTTTTGATCTCTAATAGAATCTTGTCGTAAACTTCTTCAGGAATGTCAGTAGTTTCTTTACCTTGAATTTGGCTGATCCATTCATTCAAGTGATTGATACGCTTATACGAGAAATATGAGATTTCTTTTGGAGGATCTTTATAGCTAGGACGGTCATGATCTATCAAAATGTATTCTATACTGTCACAGTTATTACAATGAATCATGCCTTCATTTAACAATATGTTTCTGTTTGATGCACCACAATGTATACATTTTTCTTTAACTTCTGTTTCTATTTGTTTAACGTAATTGTCATCTGTTAACCACATATATTTCTCCAAAAGAGATGCTCTATCAGAAGTTTTATTTGTATCAATTGTTTCATCCTTTTCTTTTGGTTTTTCGGTTTGTTCTCCAGATGACATGAAGAACTTGAGGATACTGTTTTCCCCAACCGCAACACTTTGAATATCATCACCTGAGCCCTTTTCGACAATATCATAGTATTGAAAAAGAATTGGAGCGGTATTGACAAAATATTCAACTTCGTCTTTTTCATTCAACACATCAAGTTCTTTCAATAAATTATCCCTTTGGTCTCTGAAATGTAACATATTTTCTATATCAATATCGCTTAATTCAAATCCTTGATGTTGTTTCTCTTTGTATGACTTTATTTTTTCTTCCAGATGTTTTATTTGATCTTTAATGTTATTGATATTCTCTTGGTGATTGGAGAATTCGGTTAGTTTACAATTATGCTGAATATCTAGAGTTTTTTTAGATATATTCGTGCTATTTTGCTTGACATTATTTTTTTTTACTTTTCCAGATATCATTCATATACAAACAAAAGCAAGCGGAATTCTTAAATGGTATGATGTTTTTCTTATCGGTAATTTTAGTTTGTATAGTTTAATAAAATAATGACGCGTTCTGGCAAAAAAAAAATCTAACCTTATATTATAAAAAGAAATGGGTGGTGGTCTAATGCAACTAGTCGCGTGAAAACAAGTGCCTACGCGCGAAACAGTCGACTGCTAGAACGGTTCCATACACACCATTCTAGGAAAACAGTGAAACGTATGGGTGCAATTGCACTATATAATCGGCTAGTATTGTAGCACCTTTCTACAATGCAACATCATTAAATTGCGGGAAACTCCTTAGAGCCCTTGCTACCACTTTACAGAGGTGACTTTGTAAAGGAACTCGGTTAATTACCGATTCCAATGGTAATAATGCAATGGGATTGGACAATCCGCAGCCAAGCATCTTGTTTATATTTGGGTATAATATTCAAGATGAAGGTTCAGAGACTACAATGGATGGGCTTGAGAGAAATCCCAGTTTCTCGGTGATAGCTTAAGGTATAGTCCAGCTTTCAAGGAAACTTGAAAGACGTACTGATGGCGCACAAGACGTTTACCTAACCGGTAATCCTCAAATCACCTCAACTCTTTGAGATTTAAAAGAAGGGGGTTGAAAAGCAGTCGGGATGTGAAAACGGGAATAATCACATCACAAACCTGTAAGTGGTTCCTTACTAGCCTGACCAGCAACCATTACTGCTAGTGACCGTCATGGTCGCGACACTGTCAAATTGCGGGAACACCCTAAAGTCGATAGATACCAAAGCGTTTTCGAAAGAATACGCTGGCCCAGAGAAAAGAACTGGGGTATGGTTATAAGTCTTTCGAATGAGAGTATGTTGTCACTGCAACAACATACTTAAAATGGGCAATCCGCAGCCAAGCTCTAAGTTGAAACTTTGATTGTAAGGTTTTATCCATCTTGATACTGGAATAATTTATTGCATGACATCTCCCTCCAACAAACAAATGAAGTAAAAAGTAAAATATATGATGCTAAACGTGGCGAGAAACATCATTTTTATGGTAAACATTTTAGTCAAGACCACAAGCAAAAGGTTGTCATTGCACATCGTAAAAGTTACTCCCTATGTACATGGTGTATATAAAGCCGCGTCATTCGCATTATGTGAATGAATGTTATGCTATTGTGAACCACTCTGTACTGGCAAACAAATATTTTACATCTTCTAAACTTTCACTTCATGAAAAACTCGAGTTGGCTTCAAATTATCTTACATCAATATCAATATGAGTGCCGTTCACAGACTAAATGGCAGTGGGTACTAAGATTCTTAGTGCTTAAGATATAGTCGAATCCTCTATTGAAAAGTAGAGGTAGTAAGTCTTCAAGGTCATTTATCGCAGACATACTAACTTTGCTCTGGAATCTATTGAGCAAACCTTCAACGGCTCTGCCGATTGGTCCAAGAAGGTTACCTGCACCATTTCCCGTAATGGTGATCTGATCCACCGTGCATACCTACGTGTGCAACTACCCGATGTCACTGTTGCTTCCGGCACCTCTTTCCGCTGGTTGAACTGGGTCGGTCACTGCCTGATCAAATCCGTCGAGCTAGAAATCGGTGGTCAACGCATTGACAAGCACTACGGCGACTGGATCCACATCTGGAACGAACTAACTCAGACTGCCGGTCACCAAATCGGTTATGCTACCATGGTTGGTAACAGCCCCTACCTAACCACCCCATCTGCTACCACTGGCGTTACCGTGTCTGGTGACACCCTATATGTTCCTCTAGAGTTCTTCTGGAACCGTAATCCCGGCCTAGCCCTGCCCCTCATTGCTCTTCAATATCACGAAGTGAAGATCAACCTGGAGCTAAACGATGCCAAGAACTGCTACTGGTCCGGCACTGTCTCCGGCGGTGTTCCCACCACCACTATGTCTGGTGTCACCATTCCCTCCCTAACTTGCTCTCTGTTCGTCGACTATGTCTACCTTGACACTGACGAACGCCGCCGCTTCGCTCAAGTATCCCATGAATACCTGATCGAACAACTCCAATTCACCGGTGATGAATCCACCTCCAACACTAACAACAAGTTCAAGCTGAACTTCAATCACCCAACCAAAGAATTAATTTGGGTTGTGCAGCGCGACCTGAACGTGTCTGACTCTGCTCCTTGGGGCAAACAATGGTTCAACTACACCGATGACTACGACTACACTTACACTGCTGCTGCTGGTGTGTCTGGTGGAGCATTCGCTCTATCCAACGGTTCTACTGTTGCCCCCGATGGCACTGATCGCCAAGCTGGTGCCATGCCTGGTGTTGCTGCTGGTGGTGCTAACAATGTGTATGTGCCTGTGTCTTTCGAGAACGGTGTTAACCCTGTGTCTCGTGCTCTACTACAACTCAATGGTCACGATAGGTTCTCCGAACGTGATGGAAAATACTTCAACTTGGTTCAACCCTACCAACACCACGAAAACGTGCCAAGCTGCGGTGTCAACGTGTACTCCTTCGCTCTGCGCCCCGAGGAGCACCAACCCTCTGGCACTTGCAACTTCTCTCGTATTGATAATGCTACCTTGCAACTAACTCTAAGCTCCCGCACTGTGTCCGGTGGCTCTGCCAAGGTACGCATTTATGCTGTCTCTTACAACGTGCTTCGTATCATGTCTGGCATGGGTAAACGTAATAAGGCTGCCCATAACAGTTGGCTGCCGTCAAGGTTGCAATTCAAACCTTGTCGGGTAAACAGTGTAATGAATTGCACATTCCACAGGATGGCATCTGTGGGGTGTATATAACCAGCTAGTAGTGGACTTTCCACTGCAACATTTCCAAATTGCGGGAAACCCCTTAGAGCCTTTGCTCCCAAGGTTGCTGCGAAAGCTTCAACTGGCCACGGTAATACCGTCGGGTATGGGAACAACGCAAAGGATTGGGCAATCCGCAGCCAAGCTCCTAAAGTTCAACGTCATGGACTATGGAGAAGGTTCAGAGAGTAGATGGAAATGGGGACTGAGATGCTGACAACATCGACGAAGTCCATAAGGTGTACTCCGTGTTCATGTGAAAGCATGAATGCCGATCAAAGATCGGGCCTTGCCTACAGCAATTAGACGCACAATTGCTTTGATCTTCTAGTTATTTCTTTTTAGTTATTTCATTGATAACGATGAATAATCTTGCTCAACACTTTGGAGGAAAACCTCAAGTTCAAATTGAACTTCAACCACGTTTGTTAACAACAAAGTACATCATAAAACTATTTAAAGGTTTGAATATATGATTTTATAAAAAATGACGACCAATGTATCAATTATTTCATTTTCTTTAGATGAAAGTCTTACAAACATGATATCACAAACATTAGATTGTGAGAATAAAGAAATGTTCATTACGAATTTTCAACTGTATTTAATGTATGGAAATGACCTTACTAAATTCGTTGTGGATTTGGATATTATATGGGAATGGCTTGGATTCACAAGAATAGATAATGTTAAACGATTACTATCAAGAAATTTTAGCGAAAATGAAGATTATAAGGTTCTCCTCTTGCGGGAGGATAAGCCTTTAGGTGGCAGACCGAAAGAAAAAATCATGATGAACGTGGAAACATTCAAGGCACTGTGTATGATGTCGAACACCCCAAAAGGTAAGCAAACTAGACGTTATTATTCAAAAATGGAATCTATATTTTTCAAGTATATCGAAGATAAACACCAAACAACTTTGCAAGCCTTAGAAACTGAAAAAAAAAAAATCGAGTGTGATCTCAAGAGACAAAAAGAAGTTGATATCCAAGCTAAACTTATTGAAAAACATAAAAACACACCACTTGTATACATTCTCAAGGTCCAAGAAGCTGACGACCATAATTTCATCATTAAAATAGGTGAGACGGATGACATCAATCAACGAGTAATATCACATCGTCAGGAATACAATGAGTGTGTCTTGATTGATGTTTTTCCGTGTGCACGACCTCATGCATTTGAGCAATTCATATTGAAACATAAACAAATTTCAGAACATCGTGTGACCGCCACTGAAACAATTCGCATTAGTCCTAAATTTTCATATGATGCTCTAATAAAGATCATAAAAAAGAATATTAATAATTTTAATGGACTCAGTCCAACGGAAAGGCTTGAAATTGAAAAAATCAAATATCGCACGAAACTTCTTGAGACAATCCAAGGATCAACTGATGATTTTGTTAAGAAACAATTGATTGACCTTCTTTCTAAAGAAACATTTGTGCATGAAACTACTGAAAGCGAATCTGATGATGAGGAAATTTGTAAATTTCGCCAAAGATGTGTTTATCAATATGACCCATCTGACCTCACCAAACCCATAAATGTATTTAATAGTCTTCGTCAAGCTGCTCGTTCACTAAAAAATGCACAATTTCATGACTATCATATTCGTAATGCCAGTAATAAAAATACTATTTTTGCAAATTTCAGATGGTATTACACGGATGGTGAAGATGTCTCGCTTCCTTCGACACTTCCTCTTACACAAGAAGATAATGAACCATCGCGTAACACAGGTTTAATTGCTCAAGTAGATAAAGATAAAACTCACATCATAAACGTATTTGCAAGTCAGCGAGATGCGGAAAAAGAGACAAATGTACACAACTGTCAAATATCAATGGGAGTTACAACAGGGACTCTTAAGAATGGATATTATTGGATGATGTATGACACTTGTACAGATGATTTAAAACAAAGTTTTAAAGGTTCGTTACCAGAACCTAAGCGTATGATGACATGTTCAAAGAATGTACAACGGATCGATCCAATAACAAATAAAGTATTAGAAACATATCACTGTATTCAAGACATATGTAATCAATACAAGTGTTGCCACAAGAGCATAAATAAAGCTAGTAAATCAGGAGATGTTTTTAAAGGGTACAAATGGAATATTGTCGCTGTGTAAAAATTTCTTAAATATTGCAATATTTTTTAATGAAATTTGACAAACACATACTTTCTAATATAACACACTGGAACTAACCTAAACCAAAATGTCGGACATTAAACACCTTACTAGCTTGTATGATGTTCTAAAAACACCATGCAAGCTTATAAGTCAGGACAAAATAGTTTTTGTTGAACTGTTTAAAGGAACAGGATCGATGTCTTCATATATACATCATTTCCCTGCCATTAAACATGTTATTACCTTGGACAACCATGCAGATTTTGAACCAACATTTCACATGGATATATTGGAAGCTAATGAAGGATCTGTGTTTATCACTAAGATGGATGAACTTGTACGTGATGGATATTTCATCATTATGCATGTAACGCGTTTTCACGTATGAATACAACGGGTTCAAAATCCGATGAAGTCATATGTGATGCCATGAAGTTGGTAGAAAAAGCTGTTTCGCTTATGGAGAGATATAGTGTCGTGTGGTGTTTGGAGAATCCCGCTACTGGTTCATTGTGGAATCAAGATTTCTCAAAAGAAAAGTTCACATTGACACATGATGTTGATTATTGTGTATATGGTGGTGAACTGAAAAAAAGTACACGTTTTGCATTCTCATTGTCAATTGCTCACAACCTATTTACACCACGTACATGTCCTGGTGCTGCTTCATGTGCAGGTGGAATGATTAACCCTGTAACTAACAGGTTCACTCATTTATCATGGGACCGAGCATCTTATCATAACCGTATTGCTATTCCGAAGCAGCTTTGTCTGAACCTTCTTCAGGCTATGGTGGAAGCAAGCAAACAGCTGATTCCAATACTTAAACAAGAGCTGATTAATCGTTCTGTGTCTGGACCATCATATACTTCACCGATATCTAAACGTAAAAGATCATCAAATGCTGTAGAAGATTGGATGATTGAACAAGGTGATGTTGTTGTGTTCGCAGTTTATCAAATTGTCATCACAAAACATTAGCATATGTGATGAGAACGAGTTTCCTGAATGTGACTTGTTTGTGAGAGCGTTCTACGTTGAACATTTCGATGTAGCATCAATTGAAGGAGATAATGTGTTTGTATTCAAAGGCAAACACTACTGTGGAACGTTTGCCAACATGGTGTTAGCAAAAGAGTCATCGTTAATTGCTGTCCCCGAGAACCGAATGCTTCGTACCATATCTGTTGATGATACAGAAAAGGAAAACTTTAAAATAACAGTTGGGAAAAAATACAAGATCATCAATGATATAAAAAATAGCATCTGAATTGACAGAAATCATTGTAAATTATTTTTATTTTTTCACAAACCACAATTTGTATTTTACAAAAGTTTTTACACCTTTGAACATTTAAAACGCCGAATTATAGGTACTTCTTTGGAAGTCTTTCCCTAGTTGAAGGTCGTTTGGTAAAGACCTCTTTCCTTTCAAAGGATTAGGTTCTGGAGCGTCTTCTCAACCGATGCAGAGATCTCCTCGTACGTTAGACTTTTCTCCTTACTAATCTTGTTTAACATCATCTCTATTGCATTGGTGAAATGCTGATAAGGAACAGCTATATGGCTCGTTTGACTTCTGGATTGCGATGACTCCAATATGATGTCCTTTATATTTGCTTATGATATGCTTTTGTAAGAACTCGATCATTCAAAGATCGATCAATCTTCCCATCGCACTATCAAATGCTCTCAAGTCTATTCTAACAAATTATCAAAAGATTCAACCCATCATCAATGATCTTGTGATATCATCAATGATATTGTGACACAGACCTATCAGCTTATTCGCTTATATTGCCTCAAGCTCTACCATGAACGTCATCCTTTGCCTGACATCGATGAACAGTTCATCCTGTATGCCATGAAAGCAATGGGTACTAGAGACAACCGTGGCAAAAAGGCTGAAAACACATGACTACAACATTGCCTAGAAGCCTTTTACGAACAAGAATACAAGGCACTCATTACACATGACAAGTTCGATTTCAAGAATATGACTTTTCTTCTTCCATACCTTACAACACAAGTCCATACCGCCATCCATAACAATCTCAAAGAACACTTCACAAATAGATTACATTGTGATTTAATCCAGATTTCCTCCATCCATTAAAAAGGGAATTATTTGCACTCTTATGGTATTTGAACGCATTTAAACAAAAATGTGTGTTTAATTTATAAAAAAATGCGAACTTTCTTATTCCTTACATTACTTTTTTTTAGTAGTTCTACAGCCACGAAATATTATGGTCAGTTTGAAGTTTTCTCTCTTGCTGAGCCATTAAGTGATCTTTATACGCACTATCTACAATCAAATAATAAACGTTACGCTCTTTCATTTATGAATGGACCTCCTTCGGACATTCTAACAGGTGATATTGGGTCTGTTGATGGCGAGATTGTTGAAGGTTCTGAGTCAACAATAAATGTCATTTCATATGATGTTGAAGAGTATGCAGAGAGAAGGGAAGAACAAGATTTGTTAGAGACTTATGATGTTTCGGCAATTGCGATTCCTCTTAAAATATGTGGAAAAGAGCCAGTAACTGTAGCTCAACTTCAGAATATTTGGATTCGTCCAGAGTCTGAGGTTGCATTGAATAACTATCTTAGTGAATGTACATATAGGGTATTTAATCTTGCATCAAATAGTCTTGTTGCACCAAAAGTCGAGCTTCCATGCGAAAATACACAATATAATTACAATGCAAGCAAATGTGGTGGTGTGGGTTTGTATGGATGGGCTCAACATGCAATGGATATTTTAAGAACAAATTATAGTATTAACACAAAACAGTTTAAATATATTTTAATCATGTTACCGTGGATGTCAGCGTGTGGGTGGGCAGGTCTTGGACAACTTGGTTGTGGGTCTCAATGTCTTACATGGTACAATGGTGAATATGGTCGTAACCTTAAAGTACTTGTTCATGAGCTAGGGCACAACTTTGGTTTGCACCATTCATCAACGCCTGGTGCAGAATATGGTGATTCAACATGTGCAATGGGATCTAGAGGTGGAAACATATGCTACAATGTACCACAATCGTGGAATTTAGGCATTACAACACCGATTTATGTATTAAATAACGCTAATATAAAAGATAACACATACGTTATTGAATCTCATTTGATAAATACTGAAAATTTTGCGAAGATAGACGTTGATTGGGTTGACAATATTACATCATATTTTGTAAGTTTCCGTACTCAAGTATCATATGATAAAAACTTATATTCAACGTATAGTAGTAAAGTGTATGTTCACAAGTTTATAAGAGCTAGATCTTCTGGAAGAATGACGTTACTTTTAAGTACTTTAAATCCAGGTAGTTTGTATGAGATACCAGGTACAGACGTTATAGTAAGGTTCATCAATATACTATCAACAACCAAAGCACAAGTTCAAATATGCAGAAAGTCTGTATCACATTCATGTGGTGTTATTTCAATGCCACCTCCACCACTTCCAGTATCAAGACCATCACCACCTCCACCACTTCCAGTATCAAGACCATCACCACCTCCACCACTTCCAGTATCAAGACCATCACCACCTCCACCACTTCCAGTATCAAGACCATCACCACCTCCACCACCATCACCACCATCACCATCACCACCACTTCCAGTATCAAGACCATCACCACCTTCAGCTCCTCCAGACAATAAAGCAACACAATCTATAAGTGTTCGCGTTGATATTCACGTATCTGACTCGTACATAATAGGTACATTATGTCCAAAATTAAATGAAGCAATGGTGATTTCCAATATCCAGTTCACACAAACAACTGAATGTTTTATTGGAAAAACATCAACAGCTAAGTATTTTGGTTTCCGAGTGAACATGAATTCACAAAATTTATTTGCGTTCAAGGTTATATTAGCAAATATACCAAAACTAGAAAAATTTACTGAAGCAGCCAGTCTTTTGTGTTACTCGTCTGTAACAGTATATGAACAACCATCCAATGAAGTTTTATTCAGATATAAAGCTGCAAGTAACACATGTATTACGGTTTAATGAGTACCTTTTATACATTTTAGGTAGTTGATGCTTTTATGGTTTTCATAAAGATTAATTGGAAATGGTGCTTTGCTTTTAAAATTATATATGCGGTCTCTTCCATTATGAACCAGTACTTTATTGAATTTAATTTGCGGTACAATATCTCTTTTAATAACAACACGTTGTATATCATTGATGTTATTCTCGATGTCTCTTTTGAATGCAATATCTCCAACATAAGGCGCACCAAATGTTATACAATGCTTGTTAGTACTTGGAAAATCACAAAAGTTACCGGTCAGTTGTGCAAGTGCACCTCCTAAACTATGTCCAGTAAAAATAATGTCAGAAACCTTGTAATTGTGTACATAATCTTTTACAATGCTTTCAATACTTTCTTTTTCCATATCAAATCTGTCCCATATTGGCGAACTGATTTTTATCGGTTTAGTAATAAATGGTTGAACTACTTTTGTCTCGATACAATTAAGCACCTCTTTGGCATCTTGGCATCCTCTAAATGTGACAAATAAGAGTTCATTATCATATGTAACCATAGCAGACAATTTGTTATTATTGAATATATTTGAAAATTTGCAATTTGATAAATTTTTCTGAGTATTAAGATGATATTTGTATATATCACAACTGAGGAAAGCTGACTTTGCCAACATTTTGTAATCTTTGATTTAATATTTGTATATTTTTTATGAATTCAAACTGATAAACATCTACAACAGCGTAGGGAGATTTACTCAAATAAGGATGATCAAACTCCAATTTATTAGGTAAATGCTTTATGCTAATCAAATTTTCATAATTCTTAATATGATACTTCTTCAGGTAAATCCGAAAATTATAATTAATGTTAACTGATTCAATATAAAGCTCAACGTGTCTAGTACGGTTTATGTTTATACCATCTTTTTTTATAGTCACAACGTTTCGACCGAAGAGTCGCCAAGCATCATTAGCCATATCTGGTGTATCATTTTCCATATTAAATAAATATCCAAGCATGATGTAATTCCCTCGCAGAACCGTAACAGTCTCTTCAATATTAAATTGTTCTTTGTTACGTTCTTTTTGATTTCGCTGATGTTTATACAAGTGCACTAGCATAATCAACATAGTAACCAAAAATAATACAGCTTGCAACGTCCTCATTATTATTTTAATACGGACAATAAAATGCTTTCAACAGGAAGTTCTTTATTTATATTGATTGATACGTTGTTCATGAATTGGGTTGTCAGTGAAAATAAATTGTTTAATAATTGTTTAAAATTATTCATATCAACGTTCTTGTAATGTATATCAATTTCTTGAACAAATGGTGAGACGAGTTTGAACATACTCAGAATAGAATGTGCGTGTTGATGAAAATTGTCTACATTAAATATGTCAACATTGTTTTTATCATTAAAATACAATATATGTTGGTCATTCTTATTATATAAAAATCCAACAGACATTTCATAATCAAACATAGACGATATAAATTGAGAAAAGTTATCATAGTCGTCACCTTGATCATCGTATATAAACATTGAAGATACAGTTGTATAATATGCTATTTTTTTCCCTTTTATTGATATCTTAAATCCCATTGGGTGTATTTTAGATGTCCTTTGTGACAGTACATAGTCCATAATAGTTATGTATAATTTATCATGAAACTCTGATGGAACATTTACTTTTGTTGTAACTATTGTATTTATATCTTTGCAGAGACATGCAACGTTTCTTATATCAAAAAAATCAAGTTGTGTATTGTTTAAAACAATATCAACAACTTTTTGCATGTTAATGTATTAATATAATATTGAATTGTGCCTTATGTATGATTATTTTTCTAATGGAATTATTAAATGACACACACCGAAAAGAAAAAAGCTGGTTCTTTGAAGAATAATTCTGATATTCCATGGTTTGCAGGTATTCGGAAGGAGTTGGCTGATAGAGATAAACAATGTCAATTAAGGTATGGTCCCATGAATGAATATGTCAGATCACAAGTGTTTGATCCATATAAATATCCTAGCGTTGCTGCGTTTAAACGAGCACATCCTTTTAAAGTAAGTAATATTAATTGTAAGTTAATAAAGAAACCTTCATCAGCAACTGATATACGTAAAAGGTACTATGAAAATGTAAGACACAAATCACAATGTGATAGTTTAGGGGGGGTATGGCAAGAGGATATAAACAGAAGTAACAAATACGACATTGGTGTTTGTTGGACGAATCAAGATAATGCTCATTGTGGGCATAACTATCAAGTAGCGTCACTTTTGAGACCACAAGATGTAAAAACAAAGGATCTTAAACAAGTGTTGGAAAATACCAAAAATTCATGTAATTCAGATCCTAAATGTTCATGGGTAAAGACTGGTAAATACTCATATGATTGTTTTTCAAAAAATATAATAAATGATATTGAAGGCAAAGTCACAGATCCTCCAAAAAACATGCCACGTGATGTGACGACAGGGAATATTGAACAATATGTATATGACTGGTATGTCCATGGTATTCCAGGAAAAGCACCACAAACAAATGAATTATTTGGCAAAGGAAACAGATGTACAAATCAACCACAAGAAGAAGAAGAGAGTGGTATATCAAATAATAAAATACGCTATTTAGAAAAGATTAAACGTCGTATTCGTGCTTTAAATCCTTTGCGTAAGCCAGATTTGGTTGAATTAGAAAAATATATTCCATCAATGCATTTACAAAAATATAAAACAGCTTATGTGCAACTAAAGAAACAAGACCCTTTTGGATTTGTGAGTGATGAACAAAAAGATGAATTGTTGTCTATATATGCACCTGATTACTTTTCGCAGAAAATCTATGATCATCTGGAAAGCTTGGAAGATAGTGATGTTACTGACGATAAAGAAATAAGTTTGCTTCCTTCAATTCCACAATCTGTAGTAAATATGATAATGAAAAATATTGCCATACAAGGCACAAATACTACCAATAGAGGAGTTTTGGCTTGGCATTCAACAGGAAGTGGAAAGACATGCACAGCTACAGGTGTTATTGACTCTTTTTGGGATGATAAAGATCGTTCAATTATATTTGCAAGCTCTCTTGATGCTATTGCAAGCAATCCAGATTACAAGTTCCACGAATGTGCAATGAATTTATATCCAAGGTTTCAATCAGAACAGTTTGTAGGTGACACTAAAGATGATACAATGCGTAACATTGGTGCAGCTTTTAACGAACGCGGTGTTCGTTTCTTGTCATTTGCCAAACTAGCAAATCGTGTTAAGAAAACACAAGAAATGAAAGGAGGTATTAGACGCAAGAGCAAAGTTGAATCTGAAAAGAAAAATGTGGTTTTAAATTCGCCAGTGAAGAAGATTTCAAAGGTGAAGAATGATGAATATGTTGATTTGAATAATTCCGTACTTATTATTGATGAAGTGCACAATCTGTTTAGGCCCCTTGCAACTCAAAGACAACAACATGAATATCTGGAAAAACAACTACTTGATCCACGCAAATACCCAAATCTTAAGGTTGTTATCCTTACAGCAACTCCTGGAGATAATATACCTGATGTAATGAAGTTACTGAACATTATCAGAGATCCCACAAAACCAGTAATCACACCTCCTAATGTGGAAGATGTAAACGATATTAAGCGTTTCAAACAGCAAATTAGAGGATTGATTTCGTTTTTTGATATGAGTAGTGATCTGACCAAATTCCCAGAAGTTGTTGATGAAGCACCTATAAAATATCCAATGTCCCTAACACAGTTTGAAAGGTATGTCGATGCTTATAAAGAAGTGAAAGAAGAAAATAAGAACTATCAAAAATTATCAAAACTGAATCAAGCGAACAAGTATTGGATTCAAGCAAGGAGATATTCAAACATGATGTTTAATTTTGACAAAGATATGGCGCTTACCGACTTTAGCAGTAAGCTGCCTGGTCTGTTGGAGAAATTACAAAATGAACCCAAAGCCAAACATTATGTTTACAGTGCGTTCTTTGAAAACAGGGGTTATGGTGGGCACGGTATCATTGCTGTAGCAAAGGAACTTGATAAGTTGGGTTATAAAAAGATGACTGTATCAGAAGCTAAAAAACTAAACTCACAAAATAAAATTCCTGACAAAAAGAAACGATATGTGTTGGCAATCACTAATGAGATTGGAGAAGAAGGCAGTTCAAGTGCTGGTAAAAACCTTCACGAGATGATAAAGATATACAACTCAAAGGAAAACAAAGATGGTGAGTTGATTCACATATTCCTTGCTTCACAGGGATTTAATGAAGGTATAGATTTGAAAGGTGTACGACATATTCATATATTTGAGCCACTTGTTACTTGGGCAAGTGACAAACAAACGATTGGTCGTGCCGCACGATATTGTAGTCACGCAGATTTAGACAGGAACAATGGAGAATGGAAAGTCACAATTCATCGCTATATGAGTGATTTTCCTATAGATATTCATAAACAAACAATCGATAATGAACAAGCTAGACAAAATCAAATTGAACAAGATATTCAGCGACTTACCAATAATATTCAAGTTTTGGACAAAAAAACAAACAAAACAGAGATCGCCGAAACAAAGAAAGAGATAAGTCGTCTCAATAAGGAACTAAAAGAAGTTCTTAAAGAGATTAAAAACAAAAAGAAGATTGATATATCAACAATAAGTAATATTGAAGAGATTATCTTTGAAGAGTCTAGAAGCCGTATGAAACAATTATTGGTGGTTTACCAAGCTATGAAAGAGGCTGCAATTGACTGCAGGATCCTTGAAAATTTTCACAGCGCAACTGGTACAAAAGTAAAATGCGAAAATTTTTGAGAGGTGGATCATACATTTAAATAATCTCAATATACAAAAATGTCGAGCCAGCATGAAATTGTGAAATATGAAGTACAAGAGTCAGGCATACACGGAAAGGGTGTGTTTGCTGTTGCAAATATCTCAAAAGATGAAGTGATTGGGGTTCCATTAGAAGTTAAGTATGTAGTATATATCCACATAACTGAAGATTTGGGAAAATGGATCAATCATTCTTGGAATGCTAATACAAAGTTATTCAAAATTGATGGTCAAAATAAATGGGAATTAAAAGCTCTGGACAATATAAAAAAAGGAACAGAACTAACGATGGATTATCGTGATACACCATGGTTTATAAAGAAACCAACGATATGGTATAAATAGTTGATTTTAATCTTTTAGTGTATTTTCTTGTTTATCATTTTGGAGGGATGCTTCAGCACGAGTTGGAATGATACTATCCGTTATTGCCTTTTTCTTCTTCTTTTTCTTTTTGTGCACGTATAATGGTTGTGGCAACATCGTTGTTGTTTGATAGAGATTTACTTCATCATTATCACCGTTATGGTCTTTTGATTTATAGTATTCAAATGACCTTATTACTGCATTGATCTTTTGTGTAATAGTTGTATCTATATAAGCCATATTTTCTTGAGAATCTAAAATTGGAGCAGATGTAAGAATTTGTTGATAGCGTGTATAAATATCACGCAAGAATACGATACCATTATCACATCTGTCTGAAACTGGAAGTGATAATTCTCGGTTTATATCTTCACGTAGTTTCTGTAAGGATGTAGCAGCAGTCATTGCTGAATTAGTATTCTCACCAACTTTCAAGTATGATTCGATAGTATTCAATATAGCAATACATATTGAAACAATCCCAACAGCGATAGAAACAAATTTTTGACCGTTTTTGGGAAATGAGTCAGTACCAAATGAAGTTATTCCAGTAAATGATCCAATAATAATTGCAGGTAATTTAAGTCCAGTTTGAAGTGATTTGCATTGTTTATACTTTTTTAAATACAGATGTGACAAATGTTCGCATGATTTTTGGATTGAATGCAGATATATTTCTTCATCTTGTAACCAGACTTGTGAGGTGGTACTTGTCATTATTTCTTTACACCAACATAACTTAATCTAATTCCTTGTTTTTTAACTGGTGTTTGTATAACCATCGTTTAGCGTATCTGCACATAAAGAAATGTTTGCGAACTTTGTCAACACGCTTTACTTTTACATACCATGCTACTATTTCATACAATGTATGTAATTGACTTATTGTGTTAAATAGCACAGGAATTAGTTGGAACGCCAACAAACTATTATCAATTGATGTTACCACTTTCTCCGAATCTTTTTCGTATGTACGAAGCGTAAGCAAAATTAATCCAGATATATATGTGCCGACATCGCATAAACTTTTTAATATTTCAAGCCATTGAAGTTTAACAGAATTGTAAGGGAAAATGCAATACTGGTACATTACATACAAACTTGAACTGCAAATCAATATTATCATTTGTACAAATGATCCATTAGAAGATGACGGGAATGACTCTAATATCAATGTAATGAATATGATTTTGATGTATGTGACAGGAACACTGAATAATCGTAAATATTCATACTTGTCACGATATTCAATTATATCTCTTGCACAATATTTACGTTGTTCCACGTCCCAGACAACATCGTACAAGTTTTGTTTGTTTAATATACCTCTTGTTTTTGCAAAAAATATTGCATATTGTTCAATCTTCCTTGCTTTCCATACCCCAACTACTTCGGGGAAGAACCAAGTTTTTACAGACAAATAATTTTTGTATGGTGGTTCTTGCTGTATGACAAACATTGCTTTTTTATTTTTTAAAATTTCGGTGTATATCACATGAAATGATAAGCACAGTAAAGACAATGGAATTATAATTATGAAACAAAGACCAACCAGAATATTTGCGTAAGATCCATATGAGAATAAACGACCAGCTACAGAAGTGTATGGAATTATTAAAAATGCTAATATTACGAATTCAAGTTGTGGAAATCCTGCAGGTCCATAAATATTGACATGTTTTTTATGTGCATATTTGTAAATTATATAATGAATTATAGTAATTGGACAGAATATAATTGCAGTCATGATCACAACATCTCTTGCTTTCTGCCATTGTGATGATGAATCATTTATAGATTCTAGTAAAACTCTACGTTTGTTTCCATTGTCGACGATGTTGATATCAAGTAATAACCATTTCATGCTTGACGAAAGGCTTTCCATTCCAGGAGGAATTCCCCCTATTTGCATTCTTGATTTAACGTTAATAAGTTGAGCTGTTGATATAAGACCTAGAGTGTTTATTGTGGATACTATACCTAAGGATGATGCACCCCCTATTGCACTTGTTAGAGATATACATGTTGCGAGAGATATAGATGTTGCTGCAGCGATACTTGTTGATACTGAAACTGTTATGATGTCTGTTGATACTTCCTGAAAATCTTGAGTATTATCATTCAATACAAGGAGATGCAACGGTGTATCAGGGATAGATGGTGGTAATGGTGTATCAGGGATAGATGGTGGCAATGGTGTATCAGGGATAGATGGTGGCAATGGTGTATCAGGGATAGATGGTGGTAATGGTGTATCAGGGATAGATGGTGGCAATGGTGTATCAGGGATAGATGGTGGTAATGGTGTATCAGGGATAGATGGTGGTAATGGTGTATCTGGGATAGATGGTGGCAATGGTGTATCAGGGATAGATGGTGGTAATGGTGTATCAGGGATAGATGGTGGCAATGGTGTATCTTTAACTTGGATGGTAAATAAACATGATTCAATACAATCAAACGTATTGCATGCATAAACTTTCCAAAAATATATATCATTTGATATGTTTGGGAATCGAAACGTAAAAAATGGATGTTCTATATTGTCTTCATTTATTATCAAGTTGTCGAACGAGTTAGATTTTGACAATAACAACTTGTAGTATACCACGATATCGCTTCCTTCCCATGTAAAGTTTACAAAAGGTGAACTTGTGATATATGGTGTCGTTGATATTGGACGATCTGGAATTATTACAGATTTTGATAGTTCATTGGTATGATTACGATATACATAAGTATAATTTTCACATGTGTGTATGTCGTTTGAAAACATTATTTTAGACTGCGGTGTGTTTGTTTTAAAAGACATCCGCATACCATGTAAACCCATCTCGTCTTCTAGTTCTACAGTACAAGTACGGCCAATTACGGCGTTACTTCCGGTCAAGACTATTTGTATAGACCCATTTGAGTATAGCTCAACTTGAAAAGTACTATAAAACTTCATATTATTCCATTGAATCATGACATTATTTGAATACTGCTGATAAAAAAACGTTTCTCTGCCCGTAATCATGTCTGACCAATAGACATATATATAGTTATTTGGTAATATACTATTTGGGATACCTGTATCAACATATGAAGAAGGTTTAATACCAAGTGTAATTAAACCGTTTGACGAGACACCAATAGATGTAAAATTTTTACAAAAGAACGGAAAGACAAACGGGATATCAATAAATTTTGTAGTATCATCACTTTCAGGATAGTAATTATATTCACATTCTATGTTACCGTGTGAACATGAAACAAACATCGACATTAAAAAATATAACAATTTTATTAGCTTCATATGATTTACATAGACATATTACACAAAATTATGTCTGGTTAACAAAAATGACAGTAATATTTTTATTGTTTTTTGTGATCTTACTTTTACTTGTTATTTATAGAATACTAAACGATGTAGAACGTTTTATGATGTTTAATATTCCATCGCGTTATATATGCCCTACACGCAATCAATCATATGATATGCGAGGAGATGCTGCGGTTATTCCACGGGTCGAATTACCTGTAAATAATTCAGAATTTGGACCATATGATCCAATAATGTGTCAACAGAGACGGATGTCATAGGATAGGAATGGTCTTTGAAGATTCACCCCTTGTTTTTTGCATCGTCACACAAAGTACCCCATTCGTACAAGATGCAGAGATTGAGTTCTGGTCAATGTGGGCAGAAATGGGAATTGATCGAGAAAACTTACCTCGGAATCGTTCATATTTACCCATGGGTGTTTGGTCAATTAACCGTTCAGTGCTGATTTTGACAAAAAACTCTTTTCCATGTTTTTCAATTTCAAGTTTGATATCCTTTTTTTCCACTCCAGGTAGGTCAACTACAATACGTACGTTTTGATCGTTTTCAATGATATCGTAAGTACCAAATCCTTGACCACTAGTTTGGAGCACATCTTTTACAAGAGGAAACACAAACGAACTAAAGTTGGGTTTGGTACCCTCTGAGTCATCGAGATCGCCATTGAACGATGGATGAGTTGAAAGACCGTTTAAGGCCTTAATAAAAATATCACCAAAAGTATCGTTGAGGTTTCCTGACTGCATTCTTAATTATGTGTATTATTATTCTTTTAAGTATCTTTTATTACTTATATCAAATAGATTCCATATGGAGATTGATGAGGACGATGATACATGTAATGAATACAAAGAGCTTGATATTATTTATTGCAGTGAGTGTTTCGATGAAATTATTGGTGTAAGCAATATGCAATATTATGCTGTCTTTGTATGTTCACGGTCTTACACTGTTAGTTATCCATGTTTAGCTCATAAGATCCGTGTCAAAGAGGCGTATACTTTTCCCTTGGAAAAACCAGATATTAACATTTTGTTTTATATGAAATATGGTTCGATAGCATTGTATATCAAGGAATTGTTTCCACGCATGAACGTACATATTACATGCTCAAGATCAATACTGAAAATAATAAAATCGATGATCAAATATACAGACAACTGTCATTCAGATCACACAATAACAATTGATCGAGACAGCCTAATAATAGACAATAAACATATAACATTTTGGGAAACGTCTGTTGTCGACTTTATTCCAAGACATATAATAATCGATGCGATAAAATGTACAAAACCATCATGTTATATATTGTGTAATATTTGCGATGTTAAAAATAGATGTTTGCGTGACAGCATATTTTTCAATGTGTACGAATTTTAGTATTTTTAATATACAAAGATGAATGCTATATTAATATACATATTGCTTTTTATCATATTCGTGTTGACAGTAGCGTGTTTTTTAATATACAAGGCATTGTTGAAAAATAAATATGAGTTCGATAAATATAAAAGACTATAAACTTACCATATCGCAGTGAATACGTCGTGTGTCTAGATTACAATAAGCATTTTTGATAATAATGATATCTGTTTTGCTACAAGTGTGATTTTTAAGATCTGATATATTAGTTTTAATGATGTAATATGGGTGTTTGCTTTTATGTTTGACATATTCAATGCATTGTCTTAATTCAAAAGCCGGTATAATGTATCTTTCAACGTCTTTTCTTTTTATATTAGCTATGTGAGAGAACGTAGATAATCGTTTAGTATCCGAAAGAACATATATACTTTTCATGCTTTGCATTATAAGTTTTCGATTCTTTGTTTATATATATCATAAAAATTTATGTCACTTTTTTCCTCTTTTGATTTCTCATATTCTTTGATAATACTTAAAGCCCTTTGATACTCTTCATCGCTAATTTGTGTGTGAGTTTTGATATACTTCTGTGGTATCATACAAAATCTTCTTTTCTCGTGTAATATACCATCTATAATCACGATATAAAGTATTGTTAGTACAAACGCAATAACAATATCGCGTGTTGCGACAAAGAACAATGAAAATGTTATTATCTTCTTGACAAACTCGTTGGCCAATATTTGTTCATGTACTTTACCCAGATCACCTATAACGAAACGCGATCCGAAGTTCAACAATAACATAGTTACGCCCCAGAAAAATTTGTTTCCATTAAGGTAGTCAACAGCTTGTAACACCATTTCAATCATGGTAAATGTTTATTTGTTACCAGAAATTATTTTTTGACGATATTTATGATATCTAAATGCACCAACACGACACATATTAATAACAATAGTGCAATAAGCTCATTATAAAAAGAGACTAGATAAACGAACATATAAGTAAAGTAAAGACCAATGGGTTCTGTGAAAAGTTCTATTACCCATTTTGGATACAACATTTTGACATGCAAACAGTATATAGATATTACTAGCAAAGAGGCCACAAGTACTCCAATGTTTATATATAGTTTGTACATTTAATAATATATATTATTTTGTTTTTTATAATAAAGATGGTATATAATAACAATTATTGTTCCATAGAAGACGCATGGGGGAGTCTTGTAACACCTCAAAAACCTGAAAAAAAGAAAAAGAAAAAAATTCGTGATCCGATTTGCGAGCTGTATGACATGAGTACTAGTGGTAACTACAACGAACTTGATATAATCCGTGCATCAAACACTATGGGATACGATAGATATAATAAATCAAAATATCAAAAAGATAGACAAGCTGGAAGGGAACGCGATAAATATGTTTCTATTGATGCTTCATCTTTTGATGATCATGTGCCTTTGTATGAACAAAAAGCATCAGATGATATGAGTCTTGAAAAACAATTTGAATCATCTGCGTACGGTGCACAATGTAGCAAGAGCAAGATACGCATGCCTGATTTTGAATCACATTTTAATCCATTATCTCGTTCCGATGAGGATGAAGTTGTTGATCGTGAAGTCGAGGAGTCCGAAGCTGATTATAATGAGTTTAAAGATTTGTTGAAGAAAAAAATGCATGACTCAGAAGATGAAGATGATGACGATGAACAACATGAAAGATTGCAAAACTCATTAAAACAAAAACAAACACAAAAAAATAATATCGAGGAACAGTTCATTGACGATAATTTGTATAACAACAATAGACGACAGAGTATGGCATACTTGGATATTATATTATACATCGTTTCTGGTATAATATTAATTTTCCTAATGGAACAATTCGTAAAGATTGGAATCCTCCTTCAAGGTTAATCAATATCCAACTGAAGTTTACCAGATGGTTTGTAACTCAATGCAGCTTTTGATGGTTTCTTGAATGGAACGACGTGACTAGCGTGACTAGTGTTACTCAGAAAAGGTTTATGTTCAAGTTGACTTTGTTTCTTTTTACTTCCGTTTATTTCATCAAAGTCCCATGAAATATACAGGTATTTTGGGAAAAAATATTTCACTAAAAAACCATTTTTTTTTAACGCGTCGTACACGTATTCTATGCATTTATTATAATCAAAAATAGGGTATCCGACAACATAACATGGTACTTCTATGAAGCAATTTAACTTTTGATTATTTGCAAATGATTCTATTCGTTTATGACATATTTCTAAAATTTTATCGTAACATTCGTTTGTTCTCATCTTCTTTTCGTTGATTGATCTGTGTAGATCCAAAATATTAATTTGTTTCATTATTACTTAAATACTACAATAACTTTTATAAGTATATGGTTTATAAGAATTTTACGAGCATTGTTATTGCAGGAGGTGCTACCAAAGTCATCTCAGTGATTGGAGTGTTAAAGTTCCTTGAAGAAAATAATATGATAAATAGCATAATAAATCTTGTGGGAACATCTGCAGGTGCTGTAATGTGTGCGTTTATTGCATTAGGGTACAAGAGCAACGAAATTGTTGATTTCCTCAAAGATACGTTGTGTAAAGACAACGATGTCAAAAATATAAATGTTGATGACGTATTCAAGATATTCGAGACATATGGTTTCACAACAGGTGATAATGTTACACATCTTTTCAAGCGTATGGTAACAAAAAAGCTTGGCAAAGAGCATGAAAATATTACTTTAATAGAACTTGCAAAGTTGAAAGGAAAGAATTTAGTAATATGCGTATCGAACTTAACGAATGAGCAGCAAGAGTTTTGGAACGTTGACACAAAACCAGACGTACCTCTTCACATAGCGTTAAAAGCAAGTTGTGCCATTCCTCTTGCTTTTGCACCTGTGAAAATGGACGGTAACATTTACCTTGACGGTGGATTGTATGACAATTTTCCAATTGATTATTTTAAAACAAACAAATTACGGGATATACTCGGAATTAACATTAAATGCAAAGGATATCAAAAAACAGAAAGTCTTGTTGAATATGTCAAATTTATATTATTTAGTGTAATGGAAAAACTAACATCACGTATGATTGTTGATAATAAAGACACGAATGTTATATCTTTTGAATTTGAAGAAGATGAATGGCTTTCTTTTCTAGAAATGAAGATTGTATTTCCTGTTGAAAAGGTTGATGAATATGTGAATATTGGATACACGTGTATGAAAGAGCGAATGCAATCGATGTATATTGACGACTTCCCTAATGAGTAGCAGCTGCCTTAATAGCAAATTGTTCGAGAGCATTGATATCATATCTATCACCATTGAATTTGTCAATCTTTTTACCGGATCCATCAATGGCAATAATGGTAGGGAAACTATTTATATCATATTTTTCTGCAAGGTTTTGGTTTTGGTCATAATCAATCTTTTCAAATACAATATTGTTCGTATGGCCTTTTACACTTGTGTATGTTTTGTCAAACACCTTGGATGCAAGATATCTCTCACAATGTCCGCACCATGTTGCATAAAACAGACATACTTTGACACTGCCGTCGTTTGTGAAATTTTCTTTTTTAGCATATTTCTTAACCACCAATGTTAAAGCAATAGCAATGACGAATATGACCAAGCCTATAAACACACATTTAATAATTTCCATCTTATTTATTAATATTAACAAATTTTATACAATAGAACGTAAATTAAACCAATAATGATATCATTGTATCAGCACGAGGTAAATTTATCTTAGCTACAACATCATAATATATTTTCTTGACATGTGCGTCCATAAACAACATGAAGTTTACGTTTTTGAAATTGTTTTGCCACGTGCAAAGAAAGCGCAACATTCCCTTGATAGGGATAAAGAACAACCGATATTTGTTCATATCTTTCTTGATTTGAGTTGTTCTCCATTTGAAAGTGTCACCGTAAAAAACTAGAGGAAAGTCTCGGCTTTTAAGTACCGCGGAAAATAATCTAGCTTCATGTTCTTTATCTGGATCATAAATTACAATACCCTGGTATATGCTGTTGTTCTCATAGATTATTTCAATAATATCGAGTTCTTCTTGAAACATAGCATTATTTGTTTAACAATATATCTATTTAAATAATTTAGCTTTACTACTTAAATATGACCGAGCTCATCCAATATTCAAAAGATGATTTCAGTCGTATTAAAGGGTTGACACAAATACCACAAGAAATCAAAGACAAGTATGTGCAATTATTTGCAGACCATGAGTGTTTTCAGCACGCATCCTTTTTAATTCCATTTAAATTTCAAAAAGACAAAAAAAGCACTGGGCAAAGACAACCAGATAATGTCTCTCGTGACCAAAAAAAACGAACAAATGGACAAATTTTTCATAAGATTCAGAGAAGGCCTTTGGCTACGGATATTGGTGAAAAGCATTTTTCTAAACGAGTTAAAGGATTGCTGAACATAATAAATGACACAAATTATGAAAAACAAATAAACAAATTAATATTTACCATAGAACATGATAATGTTGATGCCATTGTATCAATTGTATTGTCAACTAGTGTATTACAAGTCTTTTACATCGACATATTTATCAGGATTTTGAATGATATATCTAAAACATCTTACAAACACAATGTGAAGAATGAAATTGACATGTTTATACATAGTTTTTTTGCAAACAAAGAGATGTATCTGTCAACTATTGACACAACAACATCAGATTATGATATATTTTGTTTTAAACAAAAACATAAAGTCTTGACAGTGTCCAAGGCAATTGTTATATTACACCTTATAAAAAATGATCTCACAACATTCACTATAAATCAGTTTGTTGAAAACATAACAAATGATATCGATAATGCGTTAAGTATGTCTGATGATCATACATTTGATATAATTCTTCAGATTCTTCTGGAGGCAAAGAAAATAATGGATTGGAAACCCCCATTGGGTATATTTGATGTATCGAAACCGAAAACATTGAGCAAAAAGATTGAATTCATGTGTGCACAGTTATTAGCCTAATTAAATAAATGCATATCCTTTATTACTACTGAAATTGTCAAATCCTTCAATAATATCCTTTTGTGGAGATTTTTGTTGTGTCTTTGTTAGTGAGCTTTTAGGGGCAGGAGATGGAGATACACCTGGAGACGTTTTTTTCATCATGATTCTTTCTGTTACTTTAGAAATCAGATCTTTAGCGGAAGTAAGGTGAGATATAATTTCATTATTCTCAAAACCTTCATCGATATCGTCATCGATATCGTCGTTATTATCTAGTGGTTTGTCTTTTATTTTTTCTACGTCACCTTTGTCATTTGTATCATTGGTGTCATCATCATCCATGTCTTCATCGTCATCCACGTCTTCATCTTTTACATTTTTGTTAGACTTCTCCATGAAATTCTCCTTTTTTTGCCGCTTTTCCAAAGAAATATATGATTTTAGTTTATCTTTGCTTGTTTTAACTAGTTCTTGTATACTTTCATCGAGTTGATCGAAAGGCATATCCTTGTACTTTTCAATTTGATCGGTAATGTTTTCATATATATTGCTCTTTGTTTGTTTGTCAATTTCATATGAATCTAATTGACTCAATACATGTTTTCTAAAATCATACTCTTCAAAAGCCTCCTTGATGTTTTTGTTTATTTTGTCGGTTCTGTTTTGTTTCTTAAAATCGTTAATTATAAAATATATAGCATATACAACTGCTATTAATACGAATACAACAATGACGATTTTGAGTTTCATATCCATGCTTTATGATTATGTAAGAAATTTTTCAGTTTTGGATAATGTGTTTTCAAGTAATCTACAATAGTATCTTTCTTCACCAACATTTTTTTATGAAGCTGTGGTAAGGCTTTTTCTATACGTTTTTTAAATTTAAAAAAAGACTTGCGTACACGTTCTCTTAGCATCTCTTTATTTTCTTGTTGAAACCCTTCTGTATCGTGTTGATAATATACATACCATAAAATATATAGAAGAAATACAAAAGTGATTAAAAACTCTGTGTCACCCATTATTCCTTTGTTAGAGTATATATTAATTATGAAGTATGTCAGGAGTAAAAAAAAGAGTGAAACAACAAATATGTGCATGTTATTATACATTATATAATTATTATGATAATAGTACACAATATATATTAATAATAAAATGAGTTGTACATCTGAACCTTGTTATAAATGCAATATACCATTTATTGTAAAAGATCACATTGAACCGTTGATGAGTGTATTATCAAATGAGCTACAAGACTTTCAAATGAACAAGATGACTACAAAATGTCTAAATACAGGGGTGATGTTGTTGAGATTTATTCTTGGAAAAGACGGTGTTAATATTGCCAATCAATGTGACAGTGTTTATACTAGAAACAGGCATATTAATTTGATAGATTCAAATGTAAATATACTAGATTCTTTGCAAAAACATGTACTTTCAACAAAACATCGTAAAAGGTATTTGTATTATATATTGATAACCGATGGTTACTTTAAGAAAGACCAAAGTACAATATATTTTCCAGGACATGTTCTGTTAATTGAAAAGAATAGTGAACCAGGACACCCACGAAACCCACGAAACCCACGAAAACCTATGTATTATATATATCAGTCATTTATCAATGAGTATGATCTTAAGGGTCACTTTGATAATATGAATGGTAATGTTGAAATGTCACATGATGAAATGAAAACATTTCTTGCAAAAATCACATACATTGTATTTAATGGTGTATGGGATCAAAGATGTGTAAATTACTGGCACGATATCACAAAGGTCGATTCAAGCCAATATTTAAATAGTGACACTACAACTGCAATGTATATGTGTTACCGAAATCAAACAATAGATGGATGTTTAGAGATTTTGAAAACATATGTTCAACAAACGATCAACACTACAAACGATATACAACTTAAAAACCGATTGTCATTAGTATTGACAGATATACAAAATGAGACAAAACCACAAAAATATTTTTATAAATAAATGGTACCATTGGTTGTAGTATTGGATTTGGACGGTACGATAATAGGTGATATAACTCCACAGATTGTTTCATGGGAAATATGCAATGATATAAAATCAAGTGGTGGTGGCAACTTCTATAAACCAAAAGATTTATATGCCAAGCTTCAAGGTGGTATAATTAGACCTTACTTTGCAGAGTTCATCAAGAGTCTCAAGAAAAATATTCCAAACATTGAATTTTTCATTTTTACCGCCAGCGAAAAGAAGTGGGCTATGAACATAATAGGCTATATTGAAAAAGCGTGCGATATCAAGTTTAATCGACCTATATTTACACGTCAACACTGTCTAGTAGTTGATAGTGAATACAGAAAGTGCATTAAAAAGATATCACCGACAATAATGCGTTCTCTAAAGAAAAAATATGATTTAAATGACGTATCACAATTAGATGATCAGATATTGATTGTAGAAAACAATGATGTATACCAACCCAACCAGCGAAAATATAATGTATTTTGCAAAACGTATGACTTTAAATACCCTGAAAATATTGGAGCAATGTTTGACCAAAACGAGTACAAAAAGTATCGGCAAATTATCAACAAATATACGTCAAGATACTATGGTTTCGAGTTAACATCAGATTATTTCAAATTCCAAAAGAACTTCTATTCATATTATGTAACGACTATCAATCAAGTTGAAGGCCGTAATAAAATGTTTAATAACGACAAGTTTTATAAATTTCTTTACAAAGCAATAATATATGTCGTAAATACTAAACGGTATAATAAGTTTGATGAGCGTGTAATTAAGTACATAAACAATCAACTCAATGTAAATAAAAATGTTTATAGTGTCATTTGACATGGGCATATCAAACCTTGCTTATTGTGTTATTGAATGTACATCTAAAAGTGATTATAATGTACGTGAATGGAAACGTATAAATCTTGGCGTTCCAAAGAGTGATTTAGAAGCTCTGACGTTTGCATTGTTTGATGTTCTTGATGATATTGTCTTTTCAGTGGTAAATGATACAAATGATCTAACTTTTTTGATTGAGAATCAACCAGCTTTCAAAGCTCCGACAATGAAAAGCTTGCAAATGGTAATTTATACATATGCAATGACACTAAAAAAGAATATTGATCATAGCATCAAAGCGAAATTCATTTCTGCGTCTTCAAAGTTGAAATACATCGAAAAGAAAACTGGCAATAAGATCGACAAGAATTATAAATCCAACAAGAATGCTGCAATTGAGTACACTGAGCAGTTGATCAAAGACAATGAATTTATGTATGATATTTTTCGCAACGAGAAAAAGAAAGATGATATATGTGATACATATCTTCAAGCGTTGTATTATATTGACGCGTTTTAATTTGATTTAAAGTTGTGTTATAAAGATTAATAATATGGATCTCGGTCTTGAGTTGTTAATGAATCCAAGAAAAAAATCAGGAAGTGACAATGGTTCAGTAGCAAGTGCAGATGTTCAAAGTGTTCGGAGTGTTAAATTAGATATTCCTTATGCTCACAGTGAAGATAATGTCACAGATGTATCTGATGAGATATTAAGCGTTGAACGTATTAATGTGAATGAATTTAACGACAGAAGTGAAACAGAAAGTCAGTTGAGTTTTAGATCACGAGAATCACGAGAATCACGTGCTTCCCGAGTATCAAAATCATCACACAAACAAAAAAAGCGTTATCAATCATCGATGAGTTCTGTTTCTGAATCAGAATATACAGAAACCGAAGAATGTCAGAGTGAAATGGGGTCTCTTGGAAGTATGCTTGCTTCAGGTGAAAAGCCACGTACAAGAATGTCTGAAGAAGATGTGTTTAATGCGAAAAAGGAATTATTGTATCAATTTGATAGGCTTGAGAAGAAAGGAATGAAACTGCCTAAAAAATTTACAATGTCATCAAACTTGGATGAAATGAGGCAAGAATATGAAAGGCTAAAACGTGACAAAGACTTGGATAATGCTGTAAAATTTCAACGCCGTGCTTTGATGATGTTTACTTCTGGTGTCGAATTTCTCAACTCAAAGTTTGATCCATTTGATGTAAAGCTGGATGGGTGGTCTGAGAGCGTACATGAGAATATTGTTGATTATGATGATGTATTCGAAGAGTTGTATGACAAATATAAAGGAAAGGCAAAAATGGCTCCCGAGCTCAAGCTGTTGTTTGCCTTGGGTGGAAGTGCATTTATGTTCCACATGACAAACAGTATGTTTAAACAAGTTCCAGGTCTTGACCAGGTTCTCAAGCAAAATCCTGACTTGATGAAACAATTTGCAGCGGCAACAGCTAATACAATGAAATCACAGCAACCTCAAGGTGGATTGTTCAGTGGTATTACAGGCATGTTCTCGAGTATGTTTGGAGGTGGCGGTGGATCTTCTGGTGGACCCTCAGGTGGACCCTCGAGTATGTTTGGAGGTGGCGGTGGATCTCCAGTTGAAACGGGATCATATGTTAACGAACAACCAGTTTCATTCAATATGAAAGGTCCTTCGAATATTGATGATATCATGCGTGAACTTGAAAATAACGATAACGACAATGACCGAATTGAAGTGATGTCAACAGTATCTTCATCTGAGTTCACAGAGCTTCAAGATGATGTAAGCATTAACAACCTTGTTTATAACAAAAAAAAGGGAGGTAAAAAGATGACACTTGATTTATAATATAATTTTTTCCTTTTTATTACAAAAAAATAAACATTTTTAACTTGAGCATACAAGACATACTTCATCTGTGCAAACGACCTTTTTTTTATCTTGACTATTAATGCTTGATACAGGTTCAATAGTAAATTTCTGTGTCGAAGCACGCGGTTTTGATCTCAAATAGTAAACTCCGGTTTTCAGACCTTTGCCCCATGCGTAAAAATGCATGCTGGTAAGTTTTTTAAAATCAGGGTCTTCCATGTATAAATTCATGCTTTGTGATTGACACACGTAAATACCACGAGCTGCAGAATGATCTATAACATGTTTTTGTCTGATTTCCCATACAGTCTTATATAACGCTTTAATGTCTTCGGGAATATTTTCAATATGTTGGATGCTTCCATCACCAATAATAATCTTATCGCGGATGGTTTTATTCCATAAATTCTTTGCAATAAGATCGTTGATAAGATATTTGTTGATAACAACGAATTCACCAGCTAGTGTCTTGCGTTTATACATATTTGATGTAAATGCTTCAAACGACTCGTTAAAACCCATAATTTGTGATGTTGACGCAGTAGGCATCGGAGCAACTAGAAGAGAATTACGAAGACCATACTTCACAATATCGTTTTTCAAACCGTCCCAGTCATAACGTTTGCTCGGAGTTGCGTTCCACAAGTCAAACTGAAGAAGACCTTGGGAAGCAGGAGATCCTTTGAATGTGAGATAAGCACCGGGATACTCTGACTCGTACTGAGGATCATAATCAGTGTATTTCATGTATGATTTTAGTTCGTTTGTTCTCTCTTGAGTCATGTCATTACCAGCGGATCTCAATTCGGATGCAAATTCATGACGTTTTTTTGCGATTTCCATGGATGACTCGAGAGCACCATGATAAATCGTTGCAAATATCTCTGAATTCAGTTTCAATGCTGCATCACTTTCAAATGCAAGCTTCATCAATGCAAATGTGTCTGCAAGTCCTTGAATACCAATTCCAATTGGTCGGTGTTTTAGATTCGATACTCTGGCTTTTTCTACAGGATAGAAGTTAATATCAATGACTTTATTGAGATTTTTGGTGATAATCTTTGCTATCTCATGCAGCTTGTCAAAGTTATAAAATGGTACACCGTTGGTATCGTATTCGACATACGTTGGAAGACATATGCTTGCAAGATTGCAAACTGCAATTTCATCAGGTGACGAATATTCCACGATTTCACTACACAGATTACTTGATTTAATTGTGCCAAGATTCTTTTGATTGCTCTTTGTGTTTGCTGCATCTTTGTACAATAGATATGGTGTGCCTGTTTCGATTTGTGACTCAAGAATCTTGAACCACAAATCTTGAGCATTTACCTGTTTGACATATTTTCCTTCGGCTTCATATTGTGTATATAACTTTACGAATTCTTCACCGTACACATCGCTCAAACCTTTGCATTGATCAGGACACATCATACTCCAAACACCATTCTCTTTTACACGTTCCATAAACAGATCTGGAATCCACAACGCAAGAAATAGATCACGTGTGCGCTCTTCCTCGTTACCATGGTTTTTCCTTAATTCCAGAAAGCCTTCAATATCAGCATGCCATGGTTCAAGGTAAACGGCAATACTTCCGTTCCTTTTGCCTGACTGATTTACGTATCGTGCAGTGTTATTGAACACACGCAACATCGGAATAATACCTGTACTTGTTCCATTAGTACCGCGAATTTTACTTCCACGGGCACGGACATCGTGGATATGAAGACCAATACCTCCTGCGTATTTTGAGATCTGTGCACATTCTCCAAGCGAAGAGTAGATTCCCGAAATACTGTCTTCGTTATTTGCAAGCAAAAAACAGCTTGAACACTGAGCACGTGGTGTACCTGCATTAAACAAAGTAGGTGTTGCATGTACAAAATACTTCTTGGACATGTAGTCATAAGTCTGAAGTGCATCTTTGATATCATCTCCATGAACACCCAGTGCTACTCGCATCAACATATGTTGAGGTCTCTCAATAACTTTACCGCCTATCTTAAGCAGATAGGAACGCTCCAGTGTTTTAAAACCAAAATAATCAAACAGAAAATCACGGGAATAATCGATATAATTATTCAACTTTTCTTTGTTTTTCATCACTATTTGGTAAAGTTCTTCACTCACTAAGCTGTTTCTTTCACCGTCACTTGATACGTTATCATACATAAGCTGGATTGTCTCTGAGAAGGAAGGTGACGTATTTTTTTGATGATTTGAAATAATGATCCGCGAAGCCATAACACCATAATCAGGATGTTCAATAATTAGTGAACTACAAATATGCGCAGCAAGCTCATCCAATTGACTAGTTCTCACATTGTCAAAGATCCGGCTACATACTTTTTGGGAAATATCATACACATCAATCGACAAGTCACTTGACAAGTTTTTGATACGATTGAGAACCTTGTCAAAAGATACATTTTCAACTGTACCTGTTCTCTTAATTACCCGCATTATATTTGTAATATGCTTTGTTCTTAAGTAAATTAGTATACCTAAATTTTTTCTGTTTAACTTATAAATGGACTATAGTCACATCATGTTCCTCCTTGGAGTAATAATATTGGTGGTTTCTTTGGGTGTAGTGCTAAACTTAAAAAGACGTGAAACATTCACAAGCACAGTTGACCAACCAATAATAGCATTAAGCCAATGTGGAAGAAAAATGGTATTTCCTAATTTCAGCAGTACAAACCTAGCTGCACAAAGGGCAGTATATGATCGATATTCTATGATGAGTAATATTTCAAAGGGTACTTGCAACATTCCAATGACAAATGATGGTACACAAATGAATACAAGTACATTCTCCGTTATCAACGACAATAATATATTTTATTCTTTAAAACGTACATGCTTAGGACTGTCATATTTGTCTATGAATGCTTCAGGTGATCGCGTTACATTCGTGTTTAATACATCAAATGAATCAGATTCCAAGGCATTGATGTATTTCATGTTGTTGAATCCATTATTTGTGGATTTTAGTTTCGGCGTTGGTAAAACATCTGTTGCATATTTCCCTGTGTTTGACAATAAAGTTTCCCGATTGAACGGTGAAACACTTCAACAAAATAAAGTATTCAGATACAGCAATTATACACAACCAATCACGTCTAGTATGAATCCCACTGTAAATGTTAACAATCCTTCTATAACATTTGAAGTTGTACTGCCAAGTCGCAAACGTGGTCAAGATAGTTTATTTGACTACTTTGACGAAACAAATCCATATATTCTAGTTCAAGATATGAACGCGAAATCTCAAAGAGGCATGGTCAATGTTCAAGTATATTACCTTGATGATAATATACCAACAAGTTATCAAAATATTGGTAAAACTCTTGGAAGTATCGATTCGAAATATGACATGTTCAATGACATAGATCTCAAAAATCCAAACAATGGCAATGAAGTGCTGTTATTTGATAAAAAATATGTTTCAAAATACAGTAATGATGACAGTAGAAAAGCAAAATACGAATTCAATAACAATATTCATGTGTTCTTCAAGAATTTCCAACAACCATCGTTTACATTTTCTTTTGATATCAATGTTACACGGGACAAAATTCGATCCCAAAATTTCAACAATGCAATGGTTATTTTACGGGCTTATATGAACAATAACTACGGTAATTACTCTTATTGCCCTGGTGTAGGTCACGAGCTTGGAGGCGTACGTAATAATAATATTATGATGACTCTTCTTGAGTTTGGCAACAAGTCAAATAACGGTTACAACCTTGTTATAGTTACAGGAAAAGGTGCAAATTGTAACTATCCTTCAAATGAAGAGACAAACTTGCGTATACCATTACCTTATCTTGACGACAGCAGTCGCATCCGTGTTGTATTTTCGTTAACACCTAACGAAAAAATTGCTGCCGCATATTGGAAAACAATAGATGAAAACAATACACATGTTATGCTAGGGAAAAATACATATTGTGCAAATGATTTGAATCTAGGAGTACTGTTTACCGACAAGCCTAGAACCTCATTTTCAATAGAAAATATTGTATTGGCAAGAAATTCTAATTTTGTTAAATCAGTTTACCATGTTACATTAGGGTTCAGAAACTTGGTTGCAGAATATCAAACTTTCAATAATTAATCCAAAAACATGTATGTGTCTCCTCCATTCATCAAATTAAATTTTTTTTTAGGTAGTTGCTTTGATTTATGTTTAATATTGCCACTATATTTCTCGCTGTCAATGTTTATCTGGTTTAGTACTTCTATTTGAAATGCCGAAGGGTTGCTTCTGTAATACAAAATCTTATCCCATATTTTTTCAAGTTCTTTAAGTTTTTCGTCAACGAACTTTGCATCTTTTACAACACGTTTGAGATTCATGTCTTGTAACACCCAATATTTACACTCATGAGTACACCATGCATGTGAGTCATCTTCGTTCACCATGAAAGGTTGTTGATACTCGTATACATTACCAATCTCTTTTATGACTCCTTTTATCTTGTCTTTAATATGCATAAATGACTCTCTGCTATCTACCAATTCAAACATACATTCAAAATAGTCACATTCTTCAAGTCCACATACATCCAATTGTCCTTGAATTTGATAATAGTATTGAAGTGGGATATCTCCCGTAAGTTTCCGCTTAAATGGACATTTGATTTCCAACATAATCCCATCGTCTGTAATCCCATCAGGCGATGCACCAAAGAACGAATACTTCGGATGTTGAATCAACCCAAACTCGTGTACATGAGCATTGGATAGTTTTTCATATATCGATACTGCAACAGGTTCAAACATGTTACCCCATTTGAAGAATGGATTCGCTTTTGAAATCGCGTTTTCATTCTCTCTTGGTGTACATTTTTTCTCAATCAATTGTTTCTGCGTTCCAAACTTACCTTCACCAAGAGCTTGTGCAAAATCACTTGCTGTGATCATATTCATCCGCATTTCATACCATTTTTCAGTCTTTTGTTGTACTTTTGGGATGTTCAATAATTTTTGTAGTTGAGCCTTATACATTATTATGTATACAGAGTATAAACCTTATATAAGAAATAAACTATTATAATAGTAATGAATATAGACACAACCCTTGCAGAAGTGTTTGTGCCAAAGACAACAAATGTAAAACTGTCACCAAAAGTTGATCTTTCCAAGATTGAACTACAAAAACTTCAATTTCAAATGCATCAACACTCTATTAGAAACAAAAAAAAGTATCAACCATTTTTCAATTTTTCAGAAACAACTTCATTTGACAATTGTAATATGGGTGACCTTGTTGACAAAGAGATACAACGCAAGTTGAGCAACAAAGGATGGAAAAGTCTGCCTATGTCGTTTAAGTGGGAGTTGATATGCAAATACCTTGAATCTGAAGAAGTAAAATCTAACATGTGTCAAAATGATATTTCAAAACTAAAGGCATCATTGAAAAAAGATGTACTGTGTGGAAAAGAGATCAATGTAAAATATGATGTTCAACAAATTAAAATAACGCAAATCACAGTTTGATCATATCGGAATGACTCGTCCAAAACGAGCCACTCTGCGAATATCCATACCAGGGGGTGACATATTTGAGTTGTAAAAGTACTTGACTATCTCAAGTTCTTCTTGTTCATTTATCCTGAACCCAAATGAAAGCGGTCTCATTTCAGGTGTGTTACTGGTACCGTAATTCTTTTGATATGTAAGTCTAAAAGACCCACCTTGAAGTTCCCAAAATGCTTCTTTATCCAGATTGGATGTTCCTATATCTGGAAGACCTGTTGTACCATAATTCCACAGGAATGATTTATTTTCCGTGGTATACATCCAATTGCTATCACCGTTAGGCCATCCGTTAACAACGATACCAGATTTGTCATTTGTAAACGTACCATCTGTATCAGATGTGTTCGAATCACCGGTAGCTAGAACAATAACTTTATCATCAACTTTAAGGGTACTTTGAACAACGGTTGTGCTCAAAATATTACTGGTGTTTATTGAGCCAGTAAGGTAAATATCACCTCTTACTTTAAGTGAATCCCCTGTGACAGAGAATATTGGCTCATTTGATGGTACTGCACTTGAAATATAAAAGTTAATGTTAGATTGTGCCTTGTATTCGATATCATTTAGCGTGGTCAGCAACAAATTACAAGCAGATATTTCGAGTGTGTTACATGCAGAGAATAAAGCATTTGATGTACTTGAAATGGTTATAATGTTTGACGCAGTCATTGATATAACATCTTGTGTGTAAACGTTAAAGTTGCTTGTAGTAAATGTAATATTGGATCGTGAGCCCACTATTAAATCATTACATGACGTTATATTAATGTTGGAAAGAGCATAAACATACATTGTATCCTCTGGTACATTCATGTTCAAATATACGTTAGAGTTGTCAGCATTCAATATAATGTCACCAAATGAGAATGTGGTGATGTTTCCACCTTTTGATTCCACAGAAATGTTACTGTTGATATTAATTTGATAATCATTGCAAGCAGTTATTTTAATATCATCTTGAGCCAACACGCTGACATTGCTAGTTTCTGATCTTATATCAATAATTCCGTTTGCTGATTTTAATACAATGTTACTACTTGTATGAATTGTTAAATCATTGGATGCTGTAAGGAAAAAGTCATTTGACGAGTATAACGAAATATCATCTGTTAACGATGACACATAAACACTTCCATTTGACGAAGTGAACGTGATGTTGCTTTTGCTGATAACTGAAATATTGTTTGAAGAGAAGACATTGATATTGTTCAAAGCGTAAACATTAATGTTGCTATTAGATGAAGTAATATTAAGCTCGCCACCGATAGATGTCAATGTAACGTTGCTTGTAGCATTCAAGAAATAATCATTTGATGTTGTAACAACAAAGTCATCGAATGCATACAAAGCGACGTTACTTGCAATAGATGAAATATTAACACTACCAGCATCAGACTCTAATGCAAGATTGCTGAGAGATCTGATATAGAATTCATTTGAAGCAGTGAAATTTACATTATTAGATGCAAATATACTGATATTACTATTAGAAGCTGCAATTTGGATATCACCATTTACTGCTGTAATTGTTACGTTACTCTTGCCGTTAATAACTGCAGAGTTTGAAGCTGCTACATAGTAATTATTAGATGTATAAATAATCATACTTTGTGATACCGTATCCATTGTAAGACGAATATTTGATGCACTTGCATTTAGCGTCAAATTGCTTAGTGTATTAACAATAAAGTTATTTGAAGCATTCATTCGAATACTTCCGTATTGTGCGTTCGTAGTGACATTACACAACGATGTCATTGTAATATGATTTGTTGCCGCATCCATGAACAACTTCATGTCGTTGTCACCTGCCATCAATTCTAACGACGTATTGCTGTAAGAACCAATTGTATTTGTATTATTCGATCTTGAAATATCGATCGAGTGTACATCATTAATTGTCAATGCAATCTTACCAGATGAAGCAATTTCAAAAGCTGTCAAATCTTTACCATAAATCCTTGGAAGCCATATTGGACCGAACGTTGTAATAAAATTAGAGTCAACGTAAGGATTTGAAGCCATATACGTATTTGGTATGTAATCAATCGTTGACATTGAGTTAGTAATATTGTCGTAGACGACCGCCATTTACAATTAAATAACATAATTTTCATGTTTGTAAATTTGCCTTTAAAATTTATAAACACATCCAACAAGTGCCCTTTTAAATATTCTTCCAAATGCGGCAAACTCTTCACATTTGTATACCGTTGATTCAATATTAAAATTACAATCACATGTAATCTTTGCTACAGTATATGATTTGATGTTTTTTGATTTCTGTTTCATTCCATAACCATTCAAAGATGATGTTGTAATCAAATCACCATTTTTGAAATTACCATTGCAATTAACAACCCAAATTGCTCCTTCTCCAACGGAATTTACAATTATTTTTGATTCTTTGTTTTGCTTGCTCTTTGAAAACTGCAAATTTCCCAACCGGTATCTCCGCACATCATCCTTAGGCTCAAAAGCACTTATCACACCAAATGCACGCGAATCGTATTCTTTGTTTGCAAGCTCGACAATCGGAATTGCCTCATCCATACTCAACGTATAGTCGTCATCTAAATTTTTGTATATTCCTGTTGATACAACTATCGTTCCTTCCAGTTCTTTCATGTTTTGTGTAAGTGCATCATCGTGTACCCAACTGCATCTGTGTTTCCCTGTAAAATTCAATATCTCCGAGTAGAAATCATCAGTCCATGCCACCATAGTTCCATTCTTGCTCTTAAATACGATGTCCGAACTTACCGAATTACCTGGATTACTCAAGTAGATTTCCCAATGTGCATCGTTATAATTACTGTGACACATTCGGACCTTGCTTAAAAGGCTGATATTACTATTGAAACGTGTTTCGGCATTGTTTACTATGGTGGTTGCGGTATTTGAAATAATTGAATCGGACATGAGTATAGATGATGTTGTATTGTTAGTAATCAAAGAGTAATTTGAGCCTGCAATTATTTTGCTATACTTTCCTTGTATATTGACAGATTCATCAATATTAAAGAAAAAGTTTGATTCTTGGTGTCTAATATAAGCTTGGTTAGATGATAACAACAGTTTACAGTCCAATCCGTTTAGATATATGCTCTTATCCATCGATAATACTGAATTTGATGTGTTGGAAAGTGTGACAAAATTCGATCCTACAACAAGAGAACTGTATCTTCCATGTAATAAAATAGAATTATCCATAATAAAGGACGAATTTGAGCTTTGAATCATATGTACATAGTTTGATGTCATTACAAATGAAGTATACGAAGCATTCAATACAACACTTTTATCAATTGTAAACACAGAATTGTTTGAATTCGACATTGATATAAAGTTGGATGTCATTACAAACCTTGAGTCTTTTCCATACATTACAATACTTTCATCCATGTGCATGTCAGAGTTACTGGTATTGCGAATATTGACATAGTTAGAACCAAGTATCAATCTGCTATGTGTACCATTCAATAGTATACTTGTATCCATATTCAAGTAGGAATTGGAATTCTGTGTGATAGATGTGTAATTAGATGTCATATGTAAGCCTGAATACGGTCCTTGAAGGATAATGCTCTCATCCATTCCGAGCACAGCATTGGAGCTATTTGATATCGTAACAAAGTTTGATCCCAAAATCAGCTTACTATATACACCCTGCAGCTTGACAGATTCATCCATTTCCAACAAAGCATTTGAACTGTATCGGACATATGCTATATTTGATGAAAGAAGCAAGTCACTATAAGAACCATCAAGCAAAACGCTCTTATCCATTATCATTTTAGAATTATTGTTGTTGGACAGTGTCACATAATTTGATCCTAGTACCAGACCACTTTGAATACCACTTAATACAACGCTTGTGTCCATTCCCAACCATGAGTTTGATGAGTTAGATAAAGCCACATAATTGGAACCAAGTGTAAATTTACTAAATGCACCATTCAATGTAACAATTTTGTCCATGAACAGATGCGAATTCGAACTTTGATATATGTGTGCATAGTTTGACCCCAATGTCATCGTTGTATAGGTACCATTCAAAACAACAGATTTATCCATTGTTAATACCGAGTTTGAACTGTTTGTAAATACTGAGGCATTTGAACACAATATAAATTTACTATATTTACCTTCAAGCTCGATACACTCATTCATAAGGATCGATGAATTTGAACTTTGTGTGATCGAAACATAATTTGATGTCATAATCATACCACTGTAAGTTCCATTAATCACTATCGAGTTATCCATCATCAATGATGAATTTGAATCATTTGATAGTGAAACAAAGTTTGACCCTAAAATCAATCTAGACGTATTGTTATTAATGTTAACGATTTCATCAATATTTATAAAACAATTTGAATTCGTCTGAATAGTAAATGCATTTGACGTAATTTCCATCTTTCCAAACGGTGTCTTTGCAAAGAACTCATTGCTCTCAATATACATATATGAATTTGACGTACCTACGTGAACAAATGTATCCAAGTTCATCCTTGAATACTTTCCATTTATGTTTATAACATCACCAAAGCTCAACCCCGTACCTGATTGTGTGATAATCTGTATAGTCTGTCCAAGGAAAATTCCAGAATATTTACTTTCAATCAACACCAGATCATTATAGACATTCAATTTGTATTCACCATTGCTGTTAATACTCGATACAAAAATATCTTGTATGTTCACATAATTATCATCGTAGTTGACGATACGAGAGTTTGATGATCCAAAATACCGACGTGTATTAAGTATGAATGAATGGTTTCCAAAGTTGTGTATGTTATGACCAACAATAAGACTGTTTGATGACCGATCTATTATATCAGAACCTATCACAATGTCGCGAAGAGACTCGATACTGTTGTTGTTTCCACAACAATTATTAAAATAACCAAGTACACCGCTTTTATATCCAATAGATATATTGTTACTTGAATCATATAAATTGCTTGTACTTAGTGTATTTTGAAACCCTAGATATATATTGTTATTTCCATTAAGATTATTCATGATGTAGTTACCAACAGCAATGTTTTGTTGACCTGTAACAATATTGCGTCCAGCTTCAAAACCAATAAGAATATTATCATCTGCATTCGCATTCAAACCAGCATTGGCACCTATATATAAATTTCTTTGGCTTTTCTTGGTTTTGTTACCTGCTCTGTAACCCAAAAAAGTATTGAATAAACCCAAATTTAGTGGGCCAGCTTCATAACCAACAATTGTTGCAAAATATGGATTTCTTGTACTGACATCAAGGGCTTGAGTTTGTTTTGACAAGTTTAAAATATTCTTATCACCAGTGTTTGTATATAGACTCATCTTCTACTTTGACATGGATAATTATTTAACATCTTTTCCTTGGGAAAAATACAATATTATATAATAAGAATAATGGAAAATCTTCTTGTTGTGTTGATATTAGCAGTATGTCTTTTTATATTTGTGGCATCAGTCATATATATATACGTATCAAGCAATATTTCACAAAATGAAGAAAACAAAACAAAGTCAACTTCGCAAAATTTACCTTCTTTTACATGGGATCAGAGTAGTATGGGTATCTTTCCATGGTTTTCTAAATCAGACGTGTCATCTCCAACTACGGTAAGAAGACGAGAAAACCTTGATTGTCGCAAATCAGATTTGAAAGAACTAAAAAAACTGTTAAAAATTGCACTTGTCACTATTCGGAGTAACATAATAACAATTAGGTCGAATAAAATACTTACTATGCGTCCTGCAATTTTGTTAACAATGTATCCATTTTACATTGACGTATTAAAGCTTCCTAAATACCTTGCATATAATCAATGTTATACAAGGAATGAAGTCATGCAAGCACTTCACGAGCTTTATGGTCCTGATCTCGAAATTGCCCCTGATTTGCATGTTAAAGTGCCATCTTATGGTTGGCATTACATCCTTATAGACCTTTATGAAGCAATTGATTATTACCAAAAATTCGAACCACAAGGTATTGAAGATCTTGTGTAAAGAAAAAAAAAACTTACAACTTAGTAAATGGATACTGAACAAACTTCTGTTGCAATATTTTTTATGATCATCGTAACAGTTACAATTATTCTTTGTGTGCTTTTGTACTTATATTTTGCTAAACTCAAGGCCGACTTGAAAATAGATAACTTGAAGAACGACCGCAATATACAGCAAAAACTAAAAGAACATACCGAAGTAAATGATTATTATACGGCATTAATACCCGCACTTTCAAACAAGCTCCAAAACAAGTATGGGCCTGCACCACAAAAATAATAAAATATATATTACACTTACCTTAAAAGCTGTTTTTAGACCCTTACACCTTACACCAAACGGAGATTGGCACAGATATCATGCAGAATCTTGTATCTGCGCTCCCTTTTAGCACGCTTACTCTCAGGACATTCATACACATACAACATCTTGTACAAATCTTTCATGCACGAGTACACATCAGGTACGACCATCCAGAAGTCCATAACATTGTCGTATACATTCACACATGTGCCATGGTTCCAGAAGTCAAGCAATTCAGCATCCATTTGATCAGCAATAGTCACATCAATGAAATCTGCTGAAATCTTGGTCTCAAACATCTCTTCAGTGTCTATATTGAAGCCTGCAAACATGCCAGTGAATTTTAGTCTGTAGAGATCAAACACGCCATTGTTTACGTCTGTGTTGCCCTCACGGTTGAAAGCAATTGTTGCATTATGAGATGCCAGAAGTGGTGTCCTTCGCAGTGGAATTCTCTCACACTTGGGGAAATGCGGAACCTCTACTCGTACAACACTGTCAGTGCGCCCTTCGCTGTTACGCATTATAAAGCTGTGTTTTGAGCAAGCGTTCCTGACTTCGTCGTCTTCAAACGGTGTCACGAACTTGCCGTCAAACCCATCAATCGCTTCAAACTCTTTTTTGAGATCATTCTTGAAAGCAGCAAGTGTCTCATCGTCAAGGAACGACTCCTGTGTCGGCTTGTTCAGAAACAACATGTGGTCAAGAATGCGTTTGTACTGTGACATTACTTGGAGAAGGATCGTACCTAGTGACTGTCGCAGGCTCTGGAAAACGTCAGGCTCAACATAAGGGTTGATGTAGATCACGATGTCAAGATCTGAGAACGAAAAGTCGTCACTGAAATTTTCACCAAGGAGTAATCTGTATCCAGTGCTCCCTTTCAGAATAATATAGAAGTTACTCATGAAGTGACGATTCACAAAAGTACTGTTTCTTATTTTATCAATCAACATACGGTAAAAGTGAAGGGAGATTGCTCGATAACGAACATCTTTTTGAAAGATCACACGTGCCAATGCATCTGTCATGGCCGCGCGCTTAGGATCTTCAGTATCACTTCCAACAAGCTTGGGGTAAACCTTGAAGTTGTAATATCCACGAGTCCCACGGATCTCAGTTGAGGTAATGGCATCATTGATGAAGCCATCACGATCGGCAGGTGTCCAAGGATCCATTGTCTTATGAAAGATAAAGAAGCGTTGTCTTTAAATGATTGATAGTTTGTTATCATGTGTGAATACTTGTCAATGTATGTTTCAAATTTTAAACGTATACACCAGGACGACATAAAAAAATAATTGAAAGCATAGTGATAACAATAATAACACAAAAATAATAATAATGAATATTTCGGTTATCGTAAATTATGTTAGCATGTATAGAGCTATGTATTGTGTGCCATCAGTAAACATATGTCAGAGTGCAATGATTTTTGCTAAAGATTGGGCCGACCATCTCGTAAAGAATAACGTTTTCCAACACAGTCCATTCATGACTTTTGGAGAGAACATTGCAATGCACCTAGTTCCAGTAAACTATAACGAAACATACTATACCTTAAAATCAATCGATATGTGGATGTCAGAATCGCCAAAGTACAATTTTAGTCGACCTGGATATTCTGATACAACTGGACATTTTACAGCTTTAGTGTGGAAGTCTACAAAGTGCATTGGGTTTGCAGCAGCAAGGTCATCGTCTGGGAAATTAATGGTGGTGATGAAATTTTATCCACCTGGCAATGGAAATGTAAAAATGTTTCAATCGTCAGTATTGCATCCATCATCATGTACAACATCGTCGCCACCCAAACACAGGATTTTAAAACTCTTTAACAATCTTAACTAGTGTAACAAATATTATTACAAACACTATAATGCTGATAGCAAATTTCACCAACATTTTTAATAATATTTCATCATCTTCAGCTCCCAAATCAGACAGTGCAGCACAGAATGGATAAGTCTTGTTCGCCGTACAGAAAGCTTGAGCACAAACATTTTTCAGTTTTCCTATTTCGGGTTTTGTCAATCCGTATAAATTGTCTTTTTCAATTATGTCAAGATTTGAACAAATACCCAATGTTATATAATCTAAATCTTTGAATTTGTCGTTACATGTTTCCAAAAAGCGTTGCCGTTGTATAAAATGTTCCTTTAACATTGTTTCACGATCAGCTGGCATACTTGTTCGATATTTCATGTTCAGTGTTGTGTTAAAATCGGGAAATATATATTTCGAATCTTTCCTTCCAACTCCTGTGTAAAGCCTCATAACCTGTGCTTGGGGGCAATAATCAGGTTGACTTTTCGGATTTCTGATACAAAACATACCAGATGCAGATGGTGCAAAGCCTTCTCGACATGGTTTGGAGCACATGAATCCACGGTTAAATTGATTATTCAAATGGTGACTTACTGTTTTGTACCATGCAGTTGGACTATTTTCACAAAAGATAAGATTTTGCAAAGATCCTGCGGACATGAAATTAATGATTGTCAATAATAAGCAAAATATCAATATCACAAGAGAAAGTGCAACATATACCACAGTTGTTATCCACCATGGTATAAACGCTGTGAACCACCAGAATAATCCCATAGGAATATGATATATTCCGGGAACCGCAAGAAGCTTATGGAGAACAATTAATAAACCAATAAAAATTGCCGCGATGGCCATCATAACATATTTCAAAAAGTCAGTGAATATCATAATAATGATCATCATCACCTTGATGAATGGAAAGAATCGGGCGATCATTTGCATAAATTTGTTAAATTGCACTGTAAACTTTGCTAGTTTTACAGACCACCGAGCCCTTTTTTCTGCTATTCCTGCACTCCATCTTGCCTTTTTATCAGCAAAACTCTGTATCAATTGTGCATACCATTTTCCTTCAGCGGCTTTTTCTTCAACCCATTTTGCGAACCTTTCACCTCTTGTCAACTGTCTTTCTTTTTCTTCAAGGGTCAAATCAGTTGTTGCTATAGCCTGATCTACTGCATTTGAAACTGTGTTGGTTGCAATAGTTGCAGTAGTAGTTGCAATAGCTCCAGTGGTAGTGGCTACTTGACCACCAGCATCAGCAACAGGTAATCCCATTCTTAACTCTTAATTATACTTACTATAATTTATTGTTGATTTGGTTGTTGTTGTGAAGTTGGAGTTGGCTGTTGTTGTTGTTCTTGTTGTGTTTCAGCCTTGGACTTTTGTTGATTTTCTTTCTCTTTTGATTCTAATTCTTGTATATTTTGTTCTTTGTCAAAGGAATCATCTTCTACAGGTTCAGCATCAGGTGGTGTTTCAGGTTGATTGAATCCACCATCTTCTTTACCCCCACCTCCCCATACCTTGTTCATTGCAACTTGTAAAGTATCACCCACTTTATCCCAGAACGTCAAAAAGTTTGTTTTGATTTCTTTATGGTAATAATTACGATGTGTTATCCTCTTCCAATAAGATTTAACACGGTTTTTAAATATATCGTCCATCCATGGTACATACAATTCATTGAAAAATTGTTCAGGTCCATATGTACGTTTTTCAAACATTGAAGAGATGTCTCCCTGATATTCATTTAAATATAAGTTTACTGCGGCCACGCTATTAACCAATTGTTTGTAATATTTACTATTTTTATTTAGGTTTTCCATAAGAATACCAAAATTACTAGGTGTAAACTTAAGAGGGGTACCAGAACAACTGCTTTCTGTCATCAATTGTAGATACAACTGCATAATTTTTGTATACATTGTTTGTTGATTTTCGAAATTTGAATAATAAACTTTAGCAGCTATTGGATATTTGTATAATACGTCCAGGATACGCTTATCCATGTTGCTTAAAATACGTGTTTCCGCTTTTTTTCGTGCATCTGTCGTTAAATTCAAGTATGTAATAATAAGGTTTTTTTGAAAACCTGATAATGAGGGTAATTGTGGAATAATTGAATTCCATGAATTAGAATCTTTAGAAAATTTCATAATTTCAAGAACATACCATGTGTAATCGTTAAGTTGTGATACTTTACGTTCATATACTTTCCCGTCTTCCATTTGTTTTCTATAAACACCAACATCATTCAAAACACTAGTGATAGTTTGTTTATTCGGTGTCAGCAGATATGTATGATACGGGAGCGTTTCTATTTTCTCTTTCATTAGCGATAGAGACGATGCTATACTGTAAATGTAACTTGCAAATCTTTGTCTGATTTGCAAGATGGTCTTTTCACCACTTTCTGACAACACTTTTTCATGAAGATACATGTTGTATAACAACTCTGTTTCAGAGTAATTACCACTTCGTTTAGGGTGTTTAGGATTGATTGCACCAATTTTGATTAAATGCAATATAAAACGTTTATAAAATGTGACATTTGACAATGCAAAATCTATAAAAACATCATTGGCTTTTGGTGAAATGTAAAATGTCTTTTCATCTTTTGGATTTATACCTTTCAATGCCTTGTATAAAAGGAAGTATTCTTTGAAAGCTATAGCATATTTATCCCTGTATCGATATTGTGTACTGAATGAACCATATTTGAATGTTGAGTAGTTATTGTTGATAATATCAATAGCAACCTTTGATTGAATACCGACAGTTTTTAATATTGTTGTTCCATACAATGTGTCAAAAACAATATATGGGTTTACACATTTAATTTGAACAAGATTGCCTAGAAAATCAAAGTTCGAAAAGAAGAAATCATTTTCAGCTATCAATTTTTCAGGATCTTCCTTATGGAAAAAACTTAATGTAACCAAATTATATATTACTCTAGGATATCCTCTTGTTAGAATTTTATAAACGATATAAATAATCACACAAATTACCATACTGGTCACAAATGCTTTAAAACCTGCTATTAAAGCTTTTGCTACACTAGCTGCAACAACTGCACCTTTTGAAGCAGTTGGAATTGCATTAGTTGCGGCTCCACCTGTTTGAATGATAAAAGACAAATCCTCAATAAATCTCTTGAGTTCTTGGTAATTATAATCAAGTTTCATGTTTATACCCTTGATTTTATCAAAGATAAATAAAAAAAAGTCATAAATTAACGAGTTGGTGAAGTTACTTTGTTCTTATTATACTTGGTAACGAGCTTTTTTGGTGGTGCACGCTTAGATGACACTTGTTGCCATTCGTTTTCTGGCCCATCTTGAATCATCCTCGATGAGGACTTGCGTAAACCATTGGGCTGTGTTACAAGGGGAACTACTTTTTTTGTAGTAACAAAATCACACATTAGAGGACCTCCATTGATTCCGGTTACATTGATGGCTTGAAGACCGTTTATACCGTTCACAATGTTGAACTGAATATATTCACCCTTTTTCAGGGTTTTGTAATTACTATTCAGAGGCTTAATACCACTGTGATGTGAGAAAATATCCATACCCTTCTTCTCGCCATCACATACAGTCAGAAAACCATAACCCAATTTATCACTAAACCACTTGCATTGACCTATATATTTTTCCATGTTTTCAACATCAGGTATTTCATCTAGAACAGGAACATGTTCTTGTGTTTCGGAAGTCTGGGTTTGTAGAACTGTCTCCGTGGTTGAGTCTTGAGGATCCATTATTACTTGTTTAAACTACTGAAGGTCTAAATCCTTATATAATTTTATATTTGCATAATAAAGCAATCTTAAATGAACAGCACGCAAATACTTATTATAATCTTCTGTATCTTGTTGTTTGTTCTCTATGTTCAATCATACCTGCAACCAAAAAATGATTATACTATAGTTCAAACATATTTAGACAAAATAAAGATTGACACACTGTACGAGAAACACCCGATTATCATATATGATCACATATATGACCCATTAAATCTATTAAAATCATTATTTGCATACTCATACGCTTGTTATTTTACTAAAACATATGAATCAAACAGGATTTTTACAGCAAAATCAAAATTCACATTGTTATTTAATGACAAAGAAAACAACACAATTCATTTGATATCTCCAAAGTACAAACTTGATATGCAAAAACGAGTTGCTGAGCAAAATGCGGATGTTCAATATGTAACCGTAATATTGAAACAGAATCAAATTCTAATATTACCATTATTTTGGAGATTTGAAAGTAGTCGACCATGTAAAGCGATAGAGCTTGACGATTTTATCACACCAGTTGTAAAACTGACTTGTTAATTATAACCAATTTTAATGATAACATCAGATTTCTCAACTTCATATGGATCCCTTGATATCCTCACATTGTCTCTTCCTGTCCTTACTACAACTTGTAAGTTTTTAAAATATTGATCTATATCAGATTTTATCATAGCGTTAAAATGGTCCATAACAGGATTATTTATCTTGTCTCTGTATTTATTAATAATTATTTTTATGAATTTTATGAGCTCGTTTTTTGTTAAAACCTTGATGTTGTAATGTACTTTCAATCCGGTATTTTCAATGACAGATGTAACGACATCATAAAAATTTTCAGCACTTGCATTACCTTTTTCATTTGACATCATTTGGAACTCTTGAATAGTATCCCTATTGTTGTAATAAAGATAGAAGATATATGACCACAACTCTGATTCAAGTAAATACACCGTGTTTTTTTCATTTATAGTACCATCATCATTTAGATGGTCAGATAACAACAATTTAGCAGCATTGTTTACAGCAACTTGTTTTCCTGACTTGAAATTCTCCCCAAAAATTTGTTTCCCTTGGAAACTCGTGAATGACAGTCGATGTTTCTGGAAGTCTGCACTCATTTATAATATTCTGAGAAATTGTTGAGTTTTACTATATTCATCTCTGCTTGTAACCTTTTTATTTTTTCAAGGTCTTTACATTTGATATTTAATGTTTTCTTTCTTGTAGCTATTTGTGCTTTCTGTTTTTCATTCTGGACTATGTTCACTAACTCGTCATCGTAATTTGGAAGAAAATACAAATACTCCATTCGATCAGCTTTTTTATACACCTTTAAACTCGAAATGTCTATCATTTGATTCTTTGTTCTATTGTGTATAACAATCAGGACACAATTATATATAACGTGCAGAATGTTTTGGTGTTCTCTTTTTGTCATCTTGTAAAAAAATAAATCTCGTGTAATTCCCACATAGTCTTTACATATTGTATTTGTTGTTTTATTTAATAATATATCAAATATAAACCAATATATATTGTTGTTTGGAGATACAAAAATATCCTTGGGTTTCAAAGAGAATATGTGTTGTAACATAATAATTGACCTCTTAGGGTCCTTTGTATCAATAAAATGTATAAACAATGACAATATGTCAATAAACGAGTCTTTGATCACTGTGCTATATGCATCAATAACAGAGGAATTATCATAGTGAATACTGTGAAGCCATGATATGGTAATGTCTTTGTCTAATGTGTGAATATTATAATTTTTCTGTTCAATGTTTTGCATAAGATCTATCAAAACACATAAACCTTCATGGTTGTTACATTTGTTATTTTCAAGATCACTTAAAACATTGTGTACAATGTTGAGCGACCATATATTGCTATCATGAAATGAATAACAAAATGCATAAACAAGTGCCTTTGTCATTTTTTTTACTGTACCATGTAATAATAACAATTCATTGAAAACATCAGGTATTGATTTTGTTTTTATAGATTCAATGGTTTTAGAACAATCCATGCTGGTTTATATTTAACTTTAGATGTGGAATATTTTTACTCGTATCTAACATGTGGTGGAAGTCAAGAATTGATTGTAGATAAAATCGTCTTACACAGACTTTTGTATCTTGAATTATATTGTTTAACACCTTAGAGTCTATGTCTCTTAGTACGTACTCTGAACCATTTTTAACAACCAAAGACTGTAAGATTCCGTAAACACGTTCCAGGTTTTGTCTGTAACGCGCATGCATGTCGTCATACAGTTTTTTTATCATCTTCCCTTCTTTCGTATTAAGATATATAGAGTGTTCTTCAATTGCTGGACAGAATTGTTTGGAAAGTATTGGGTTATTTTTCACAATACTTACGCTTGTATCAATTTCTCTACTATTCGTCATAGGTGATTCAACTGGTGATGCATCATTTGAAGGTGATTTCTTACAAACAAACGGTTCATGATAGTTACGCTGATACATTGTTTGAAGCATGTTCAATTCTTCTTTTGTGATATTTTGTGTTTTTGCAGCTTCACATATAAGTGTGCGTATTTGTCCCTTGGGTTTTCTTGCTAGTATTGCCCTCATCAACCTCATAAAAAGTTTTGCTTCATCTGCATCTAAAATGAATTGGGAGAAAAACTTGAAACCATCAAGTGTACTTAATGTCATTTTGTGTTTTTTTGCTTGAGTGCTCCCATCTCTTTGTTCAGTATCACAATACATAATTTTCATCATATTGTCTACTATATGAATATTACGGAATATGATACCACCAAAACTCCTGTCACCGTTGTTTTCAATATCATATATATATTTGATCAATGTGATTATATATAAAATACTAATATAGTGGCTTGATATTTTTTCACAAATCTCGCTTTTAGTCATTTTCATTTTAGAATCAGACTTGTTGTTATTTGGAATAAGATACAACGTTGATCCAAAATCAGCCAATTGTACTTTAAGATGTTTTGATAATTCATTTTCTAAAACCACTTGGTAGTTGTTGCATACGTCATGTGATAAGAAATTGTAGTTTTTATTTTTGAATGTATCATCTGTATTTAAAATGGAATTTATGATGATATTTATACCTTTCAATTCTTTTTCGAACACATTACTAGAAGCAGATTGTTTGGAGCCGCTTATGCCCATTTTATATTAATTAAACATGTTTTTCACTGAGACGGTATAAAAGATATACAAAACATGTAAAGAATGTCAGTACCCATACTTCTTTTTGTGTAAGTGAGTAAACGTTCCCTGGATTTACAAGTATAAAATAAGAAATAAGTATTATCAATGAAGCAACAAATTTCCTTACGCTAAACGGCATATGTGCAAACATGTATATAGTTGTAACAAGTATGATAACATGTATCATGTCAACAAGTAATAGCCGTTTTGCACCTTCTATTTTATAACATTCATTCTGAAACGTAAATATATAGTATTTGGGATTTATAAAACTTACATATGACCCAATTACAAATGTAATTATCCCAAGAAACATAATGTCCAAGTATTGACCTAAAAATGGATACCATAATACAAAAACCACCATGTACAGTGTAAAAAAATCAAATATATTGGTCATCTTATTAACAGATATTAAGGAAAAATGATTATTACACCTTTGAATATTTAAAACGCTAGCATGGATAAATGATGGACAAATATAAGTAATTAAGTATTTTTCAAAGTAGGCGTTTTAAAGGTGTAAAAGTATTTAAACTTTTATATTATTATAAACTATAATGGAGGTGTCATCAAGTTTAATTCGTATCAAAGAGCTCGAACACGAAGAAGAGATTCTGAAGGAGACACCTGGAAGGTATGTGTTATTTCCCATCAAGTATGACAAAGTATGGAGCATGTATAAAACTGCAAAGAGTGCATTTTGGACACCCGAGGAAGTTGATTTAGCAAAAGACTTGGATGATTGGGAAAAGTTAAATGACAAGGAAAAATATTTTATCAAGAATGTACTTGCTTTCTTTGCGGCTCAAGACTTGATTGTATCTGAGAACTTGGACACTAGGTTTTCACAAGACGTGAAAGTGCCTGAAGCTCTTGCATTTTATGCTTTCCAGGACGCGATTGAATATATTCACAGTGAAAGCTATGCGTTAATGCTTGACACATATGTAAAAGATCCTCAAGAGAAACATGAATTATTCAATGCAATGAACACATTGTCATGGGTAAAACAAAAAGCAGATTGGGCTTTGAAATGGGTCAACAATGAAACAGCGCCTTTTGCACTGAGATTGCTTGCTTTTGCTATTGTTGAAGGTGTACTATTCAGTGGAAGTTTTTGTGCTATTTATTGGTTAAAAGAACGCGGCCTTATGCCTGGTCTTACTACGTTTAATGAGTTTATTTCTAAAGACGAGTCTTTGCATGCAGAATTCGCAGTTCTGATGTATTCGCTCCTTAAAAATAAACTCCCTTCAGATTGTGTGTACGATATTTTCAAAGAGGCTGTTGATATAGAAAAAGAGTTCATTACAAAGAGTCTTCCTTGCGACCTTCTTGGAATGAACTCAGTGTTGATGATTCAATATATTGAGTTTGTTGCAGATAGACTGCTTGTACAACTTGGTTATGAAAAGATGTATCATTCAAAGAATCCATTTCCGTTCATGGACAGGATTTGTCTAGATCTGAAGGAAAACTTCTTTGAGTCACGTGTTCAGTCATACGCCAAAGCCAATGTAGGTAAGCAAAACGTATTTGAATTTAAGCTTGATGAAGAGTTTTAACCATATAAGCGTAAATAGTACATTAAAGATAATGCTTGCATCTACGAAAAGGTATCTTTTAGATTTTGATGGTGTATTGTATCATAATAAAAGTGCATTTGAACACATTTCAAAAAGAGCTGCACAGTTTGTTCACAAGAAAATGCAACTGTCTGGTAAACATGCTGATGCACGTGCGGATTTAATCAACACTAATTTATACAAAACTTATGGACACACGGTTGAAGGATTAAATGCGTGTGGATACAATACAACTATACAAGAGTTCAATGATTACGTTTATGATGACTTTCCATTTGATACTTATAAAGAGACGATAGAGATCCCTTCGAAAAAAAACGTATATATATTTTCCAACGCGCCACGTGAATATTGTAAAGGTCTAATGAGCGAAAACACGAATGTAACGTTTATTCAAGATGTCATTGGATGCGATATCTTGAAACCAAATAAGAAAATATATGATGATATTACAAATACTTTTGTAGGGGATGTTATAGTATTTGTGGATGACACATTAGTCAATTTGATTCCATCAGAAAATTATATAAATTGGATAAATGTTTTATATATTCCTGGAATGAGACCAAAAGTGTTAGGTAACAATCTAATACTTGGAAATATGCGTGATTTGGATATAATTATTTAATATTGTACTTATGAATTGCTTCAGGAGGGAACAACATCCCTCTGTATCCAAATAATTTTTTGTAACATTTGCACAACGTCACCTGTGAAATGTCACACTGTTTACTTATGTCAGCTTTTGACATCCCTAGATTACACATCATGTTACACAGATATATGGCTGCTGCACTTATACTCGGTGGAGTATTTTCACTGACAATACCTAACTCATCAGCCTTTGTTACAATATATTTGCAGAGTTCTTTGATATCATTAGACAGACCGAGTTTTGAACTGAAACGCATGACAAAATCATTAGGGCTTGAAGAATCCATGTTCATCTTTAATAGATCCTGAAATTTCTTACAACTTTTAGTCATTGTCGTCAGCTTGAGATTGAATATCTTTGCTATTTCTTTAGCACTTCTTGGGACTTTGTGGGATTTGCATGACATGTAAATACTTGTAGCAATCAAACCACTACGGTTCTCACCACGCATGATCTTGCTTTCTGTAACTTTTTTGTAAAATATTTTTGCTTCATCTATTATGGATTGTGATATTCCATGGTTGACAGCATTTAATGTGATGCTATCAAATATATTATATAATGTTCTTTCTTTATAAGACATAGAATTCCACATATGATACTTCCTGATAAGTCGCATATTTGTACTCTCACCGTACTTGTTACTAATAATTGTACCTAATGACGAGTCAGGAAGCAACTCGTTCATTGGCATACCACAACGGGTTGGATCACTGCTTTTATTGTCGTCCGCCCCATAATACCGCCATTCCGCAGTCATGTCAATAAACCGTTCGGCAATACTGTTGCACGTTTTACATATATAATTTCCGTCCTCAAGAACAAAGTTATTGCCATTACAAAAATCACATATTTGTTCATCGCAATTATTGTCAGTATTTTCGCGTTCGTCTTCAACACGTAGTTTGCTGAATAAGTTCCAAATATTGTCGTCTACGTCCATTTGTCATCTAAAAAAAATGATATAAGATATAATTCAAATTTTGATACACTTTATTCTTATGTCTATATAAGCACGAATTGGTTTTCAATCTTTTCCTTAAGTGCATGTGGGATACTTTTCATATCAATCAAAAGTTTGTTCAATTCATATTGTGTCTTTGATTGTGGATACTTTTTAAAGAAAGTATCTAACATTTCTTGAGAACTTACTAGTTTCTCCGCTGTTTTTGGTCCCACACTCTTTTGAATTGGCGGGATACAATCAGACTTGTCCCCCATGATAACTTTCAATCTCAAATATTGTTGAGGATCTATATTGATTCTTGATTTTAGTTCTTTCCCTTGAAGATTTACAATAGAAGTATAATCATCATATAATTGAATGTAATCATTATCATTCGTCACGATAGTAATAGGTATCTCTTGTTCTTTCGTGCGAATCATTGTTTTAATAACTGCAATGATATCGTCAGCTTCCATCGAAGCAACTTCAATAACTTTAAAACCGAATTTGTTTTGAAGAGCAGGGATAAGATGTCGATATGTCATCTTGAAGATGTCCTTATTAAACATATTTTGTTTCTCATCCCTGTCATGCTTGTATTCTATGTAATATTGGTATCTCCAAAGTTCATCACGTGGTGCATCTTTGCAAAATACAACATCCTCCCATAGGATTTTATGTTTCTTGACCAGATTGACAACTGTTTTCTCAAACATGAATTTGTATTTATCCACGAATGTTGTATTGTCAAGTAATGAAGATACATCAATATCTTTATTTACATGTCTATACCAATTCAAGGTTGCATAATACCTGTAAAATACAAAATAACTCGTGTCAATCAGCAAACAAGGGCGTTTAGTATTCAAATTCATCGTATTATACTACTTTTTATTATATTGTTTAAATATTCAAATTTTACATTATCATTGTATTAGTAACATCGGAACTTGAGTTTTGGCCTGCAAGAATGCTGGCAAGGACAAACAGAATAACCCATAACGCTAATGCAACTCCTTGTATCCAAGCCCATACAGTACATCCACCGACAACCATACAGTTTATGCTATATATACTTAAACCAATTGGAATCAACATGATAAGTACAATAAGCAAACGGGAACCAAAATCATAGCGTTTTCCTGACTCGTTGGTTGCTACACCGAACGGCATTAATATCATGAATGCAAGAAAAATGTATGAGATGCTTGCAAGAATAGCTGGTTGTGATAACATTGTCATTTTTGTCGTCATTTCAGTTTTTATTATAACTTAAGAAAATTTGATGTATATTAATCATCGTTTACGAACACAGTAACAATGGGTATACCACATTATTATCGAGAGATCATTAACAATTACAAAAATATATTTGTACCGTTTACAAACAGTTGTACACGTCTTTTCATAGATTTCAACTCTGTCATACATCAAAGTGCAAGCACGGTTGTTACTTTAAAACCACATACGTACACATACACAGATATCTATGAAGAAATTGTGAGGAACACAAATTTATTGATTGAAAAATGCAATCCACAAGAGCTTGTATATATAGCTGTGGATGGTGTAGCTCCAAGAGCCAAAATGGTACAACAAAGAAAACGAAGGTATATTGCTCATATAAAAAATCAGATGATATCATCGTTCATGCAGCAAAATATGATGAATAAACATTCCGATTGGGACTCTAACATCATCACCCCTGGAACAGATTTTATGAAACAACTCGATGTGTACCTTAAATCACATTTTAGTTCATATGTAAAACAGTATCAAGTTATAATATCTGGTTCTGACGAAGAAGGTGAAGGTGAACAAAAGATATTCGATCACATGAAAGCATGTGACACGTCAAAAAATACGATTAATATAATAAACGGCCTCGATGCTGATCTAATAATGTTATCATTGCTTTCGCAAGAAAACATCTTACTTCTAAGAGACGATACATCGCTTGTAAATGTAAATATATTTAGAGAGAGCATTATGAAACATATGAATTTTGATAATCCATCGCATAATTACATGTATGATTACGTATTTTTATGTTTCTTGATTGGGAATGACTTTCTTCCTAACGTACCATTTTTGAAAATTATGAATGGGGCAATCGACATTCTATTTGCTTCTTATAAGAAGATACACGTCGAACTAAATGAATTTTTAGTTTTGAAAGATTCAATGTTTAGTGTAAACATCAACTTTCTCAGGTTATTGTTAAAGTCATTAGCAGACAATGAATTGGATAATATGGAATATGCCATTACTCATTATGTGAACACATCAATAGTAAAGTCACATATTCCGTCAGTTCCTAAAACTAACAACAAAGTACTTTACAAATTTCTTACAGAACTTGAACAATATCCATTAATTAATAAACATCGGTTGGTTGATAAATATCAAAATTGTTCCAAAGTCATTTGGCAACATGAATATTATATTGATTTATTTGGTAGTCATGAACCCCTCGACATTAAAAAATATGCGAAATCATATATTGAAGGTTTGTTATGGACAACAAACTATTACTTCAATAGACAATATGATCGTTTTTGGTATTATAAATATAATACAGCTCCATTAGCAAAAGACATTTTTCAAATACTTATATCCATGACGGATCAAGACATTTCGTCTCTTCAAACAAAGCTTCTCTCAAACTCTCTCTCGATTAATATTACACCAACTCTTCAACTACTGTGTGTTCTTCCAAAACATTCTATTGTTAACTTCTTACCAGAGTCTAAACATATAGTCGAACAGAATTTCTATATGTATCCATTGGGATTCAAGATGTGTACATTTCTAAAGAAATTCCTTTGGGAGTGTACTCCAATTATTCCGGACGTTGACATAGAAAAGTTATATAATGATGTTATGATTGCTACGAAAAACTAATGGTAATGTTTTCTTGAGTCATTTTGATTTTTTTGTGTGGTGTTGCTTCCTCACTTATAAAATAATACGTAACTTTCTTATAATTTACGTATTTTTGAATACTCCTCAAGTTTAGATTATGGAGCCTTAGCATTTGCCTGAAAGATGTTATACATTTACCCTCGTCCATCTCAGTAAGATACATACGAGCTTTGCATGGCAAATAATAATGCTTTATTTCATCCAACATGTTTATGATTTTGTTGCAAGAATCATGTTTCTCCAAATCAGTCTTGCAAAATAATGTCGTGTCATGTATTGATTGCAATCCAAAACATTTTGCTACTCTTTCAAGAAGTTCTTCTGGTACTCGTTCCCGGAATAATTGGTTTATCTTCATCCCAATAATATTAAAAGATAAAATTACCCAAGTTTAACCGTGATATGAAACATTGTATCCAATTCTTCAGAGATTTACAGAGATCATAGAGTAAACAGTAAAAAAGAAACCAGTTAAACGTTTATAAAAATAAATAAATAAAGACTGGTATATAATATATAAAAATGTATATTGATCTTTGGGAGCAGACAAATCAGCCAATAAATATTCCAGTAAATAAAAAGTGCAAAATGATAATTAAGACGAAGAGTGTAGATAATCTAGAAATTTTAGCAAGTTCATATAGCGCTGATTTGATAACAGGATATATCCAAAATACCCCTCCCAGCTTCAAACATTACAAAAAGGGCGATAAGGTTATTTTTCATAAAGAACATATTCAAGATGTTTATACTTGACGCAGCTACATTATGAGCTTGGATTTTACTATTTATTTTGCCAATTCTTCAGAGATTCTAGTATGTTATTTGCTTGTGTCTGGGGATTTTCATATTTACCTACTGCAACTACACCCAATTTATCTGTATCAAAAACTTTATTACAACACTTTGCAATATCGTTTACTGTAATAGATTTTACTACTTTCATCATGTCTGTCTCGTTAATCATTACTTTGTTATCAGAGTTGAACATGATAGTTCCGAGCAAAAAACATTTATAATCCGCATTTGATAAATTTAATCTCATAGCACTTTCGAAACTCTTCTTAAAAAATTTCAACTTTTCTGTGACGACACTTCCCGTCTTTAAGTTATTAATGGTTTTCAACACAACATTAATAATATGCACAGTGTCTTGTTGTGTTGTTGCAATATTGATTTTAAATAAAGACAAGTATTTCATACAATCATTATATGCACCTACGGTATAAACCAAACTGCGTTTTTCACGTAGTTCATACATTAACAAGGAATATAACCCAGCACCACTCAGCATGAAACTTATAAACTCTAGAACTATATACTCTTTTACTGAAAATGTATCAATTACTATCGGAAATGAAAGACTCAATGTGTACTGATTCAGGTTAATATTCATCACTATTACTTTTCTATCAAGTTCCTCATTGAAATAAGGACGTGTGCGCGGAGCTGATGTGATCTTTGTTTTGAACGCATCATTCAAACGCTTACGGACTTCTTTCTCAATGTTTTTCTCACAATCAACGATAATAGAATATGAACTGTAATATGAATTATAATATGCATACAAATCTTTTGTTGTAATCGCTTTTAATGTCTTCACTGTTCCTATCACCTTGTTCATATATGCGTTATTCTCGTCTAGAGTACTCATGTATGACATTTGCCAAAGTAAACGTTCATCGTTATCTAAACCTTTGTTTAACTCTTCTATCACAACTTTTCGTTCTGAATCAAGGTTTTTCTCCGTAAAGTTCGGCGATACCAATATTTCTTTCATGAGTTCGATACAATCATTTGCATTATCCGTATTCGTCTTGATATAGTAAAATGTGACATCTTTATCAGTCGCCGCATTAAAGCTTCCACCTATACGCGTAAGGCGTTTCAAAAGTTGCTCATTTGTCATGTGTTTTGAACGTTTAAATAACATATGTTCTAGCATATGTGAGATACCTAATTTTCCGTCTGGTTCATATATTCCCCCAGCATTTACAAACACATATATATTAAACACGCCGGAGTTGTTATTTACCACATGAATCATGTTTTAATTTATGCAATATTTGTTTTCACATTCTTCAGGTTTTTCAACGCACCTACAATCTCATCCAATGACGGTGCTCTTATGCATTTATCAACAACTGTCTGTTTTTCATGTGTCGTTCTTTTAACCGTATTAGTTTGTGGTTTAGGTTGTACTCCGTCCATAGTCATTTTGTGTTTCACAGCTTGAAGGGGTACACCCATTTCTAACATTTTTTTGTATTTTTCGGGAAGTTCGTTACATTCGTCATCACATTTTATCAAATGTGGTAGTGGAGGTGGCGGAGGCGGCAGTGGGGGAGGTGGAGGGATTGACTTTGCAAACAAACACTGTGTTATACCACATGACATTTTTTTTATTTGTACAAGCTTTAGGTATGCTATATAGAATTTATCGTAAACTATTATCTTATCTATCTGAAGAATAACAGATATTTTATCGTCTCTCGAAATATTCTCTAATGCAATCTGTGAGTTATTTTCATTAAATACAGTAATTGATGATGCATCGTGGTTTTTAAGCCTGATTTTGTTCTCAAAAACAACATGAAACTTCTGTTTGTCATTAAAGAGATCGTTGTATTTTCTCTTTAGTTTTTGCTCTACACTGTCAATAATACTGTTTATTTTCTTTACAAATACACCACTTCGGAAAACAATATCCATAGAAATACTATTTGTGTTGCTCTTTTGATAACCATATGACATCATAATCTCTGGTGTTTGGAGTAAAAATTGATAATTTTTTTCACCATAATATATCTCAAATATATGGCGACGGTATAAACAATACGGTTTTTTGACACGTATCAAGGAATTGTCGATATCGTTTATATCAGAGAATAATTTGAAACTCATATTCTTTACAGTTCACACTAATAATACAATATAATACTTAAATGTGTGATACAGATTTAGACATGATCGTATTCAATATGATCAAAAATATAATCATATCCCAAAATGAAAAACTACTAAAAGATATTGCTGTCCATATTGGGAAAGATGAATCTTATATGATTGAAAAGTACTTAAAACCAGAGTACTATCTACCTATTATATATGCCAAACGTAAATTTGATAGTAGCATTCGCTAAGAACCTTGTTATTGGAAAAGATGGATCACTTCCTTGGACGATTCCAGAAGATCTTACTTATTTTAAAAATGTGACAGAGGGACATTATGTGGTAATGGGACGTAAGACATATTTTTCTCTTCCAGAAAATGTTCGTCCTCTGCCAAATCGTACAAATATCGTTATTACTAAAACACCATCGAACTTTCAGAGTAACAACAACGTTCTTTTTGTCACAATGGAAGAAGCTGATTACATTATTCGTAATTTAGATGATAATATCGATACTTATATTGCGGGTGGAGAAAGCATTTATCAACATTACATGTCACAGTGTTCAAAGATACTCACCACACAAATTGATTTGTCTGTTAAAGGCGATGCAAAATTCCCATTCATTCCATCAGATTTCCGTATTACTGAATATTCTGATCAAAAAACGAGTACAACAGGTCATCAATATAGATTTGTAACATATCAGCGTGATAAATGTTCATCTCATCAAGAAACTGTGTATTTACAAATGATGAGACATATTTTGGAACATGGAAATGTACGCGAAGACCGTACAGGAACAGGGACAAAGAGTATATTTGGACATCAATTAAGGTTTGATATATCTAAATCAGTTCCACTTATCACGACCAAGTTTGTTCCATGGAAAATGTGCATACAAGAACTCTTGTGGTTTGCGCAAGGCCGCACTAATGCTAAGGTATTGCAGGAACAAGGTATCAAAATCTGGGATGGCAACACGACTCGTGAGTTTCTTGATAAGCGAGGTCTTTATGATCTTCCAGAAGGCGATGTAGGTGCTTTGTATGGATTCCAATGGAGACATTTTGGTGCATCTTATAAAACATGTAATGACAAATATGATGGTGAGGGTTTTGATCAGTTGAAATATATAGAGAATGAATTATTGACAAATCCGTACAGTCGCCGTATCTTTATGTCTGCATGGAATTCGCGCGACCTCGACAAAATGGCACTATGTCCATGTCATGTAAGTTGTCAGTTCTATGTTGAGGACATTGGTGGTGAAAAACATCTAAGTTGTCACATGTATCAAAGGTCAGTTGATACATTCCTTGGTGAAGCATGGAATATTTTCTCATATACGGTTCTTACATACATTCTAGCGAAAAGATGCAACATGCAGCCAAAAGAGCTCATTATATCAACAGGAGACACGCATATTTATTTGAATCATATTGAACAAGTGAATACACAGTTGCAGAGAGAACCGCTTCCACAGCCAATTCTTGTAATGTCAGATGAGATTCGGACCAAAGATTGGAACAATATGAGCATTGCTGATTTTGAACTTGTTGGATATACGCACCACCCAGCTATCCGGGCAGAAATGAGTGTTTGAAAAATTGAAAGTATTTAAAAGATATTTCCTTTGTAAACAAATCCATCGAATCTAATCATGAAAGTCTCAATTGAAGGTAACATTGGCTGTGGTAAATCAAGTGTGTTGTCAAGACTTTGTAATGATGCGCGCATTCCAGTCTTTTTGGAACCAGTTGATGAATGGAAAGATTGGTTGGAGTTATTCTATTCGGATCCACAAAGATGGGGAATGTCATTCAACTTGAACGTACTTATGTCATTTCATAAATGGAAAAACAATAACTTCTTTGCATTTTATGAAAGATCCCCTATATCAAACAGGTATATTTTTGCACAACTTCAAAGAGACGAAGGAAAAATGAATGATATGGAGTTACTGATGTTCAATGACATATATGATAAACTTGCTTGGACACCAGATGTTATCATCTATATCAAGACAGATCCCGACATTGCGTTAGAGCGTATGAAAAATAGAGGACGAAATTGTGAATCCAATGTGTCATTGGAATACATCAAAGCTATTCACGAAAAACATGAAACGCTTCTGAAAAATAATAAACTAAACATAAACAACGGTGAAAGATGTAAGGTATTTGTAATTGATGGCAATCGTGATCATGAATCAGTGTACAACGATGTGCTTGAGTGTTATAAAGTCATAAAAAACATGGACACATTAAATCAACCCGAAAAAGCGCTGTAACATTGTGAGTCCTCAAAGTACCCACTATTATATAATCCCATCTTGAAATCTTCCGTACTTGTAATGATAGTCACAGTATAGAATATCAAGAACATGAAGATGAACGAGAAGAAAATGATCTTCAATGTAAACACAACACTGTCTAATTGTTCTTCGTTACATTCTTTTTCTAGTTGAAGCTTGCCTGCAATCTCTTGATCGCTTCCAAGGAGCACATCTTCTTTCATCTTATTGAGATATTTTAGTTTCTTAAGTCTCTCAAAAGGACCCATTTGTCCTGTAACATAGACGATACACAACAATGATGCTGCAATCATAAATCCATCCACGGTTACTTCAGTGTATGGGAAAGGCAGATATGTACGAGAAATGTTGATTATATAATTACACTTTTCGTATCGTTCAATAATTGACATCATGTCATCATATATCTCCGCTTTATCTTCAGGCTTAATATCTGCAATGTCACCGATCCTAGTGTAAGATTTACTTGATACAATATCACGCAATGCATTCATCTTTGTATCTAAACGAGTTATCGCATCTAACAACTCGCTTGTATTGACTTCTATTGTTTCTCTGTTGAATGAAAATGCATCAACACCCTTTTTATAATATGAATAAAATATCGACATCAAGAAAAATACCATAATCCCAGGAATCAATATTTTAATCCATGCATTGACCATTTTTGTATTTGCAATGAGCCTTCTTGCCTTATCTTCCCTTGGAATTTGTTGTCGTATATACATAAGTTCATTGAAGTTACTAGTCCACCCCATAAGATAATACATGAAACCTTGTATCAATATAATACAAATCATGATCAATATCACGTATGCAATATAGAATTTTTTTTGTTGTGTGTAAAAAATGTTGTGCTCGGTTCTTATGGTTGGTACAGTTGCGTTACTGTTGCCAATTGCCCCACTTACCTCCATGTAAAAGTCATCAAGTACTTCATACATATAGTAACTGTCTAAACCATCGAATAGATCTTGAAATAACATATCGTCAATCTTATTCACAAACTCAACGGAAGATATGTATTTCGGTCGCATTTTATCAATATTTCTTTTGATCTGTTTCTTCAGTTCTATTGATGCGTCAAGTCTCTCTAGAATTCTCACATAAATATCAAGTAACTTTACATCGTTTGTTTGACTTTTGTGCATCATTAATTTGTCAATAACGTAATCGATATGTTCTTTAACGCTTACCGAATGATTTGAAAGGTCTTCAGCAAGATTATTGACAACCAACCCAATTTTAAAATTGATGATGTTGTCGACATTAAGTGAAGTGTCTGACCCTGAAATTACACTGTATATGTCACTTTTCACCTTTGGAAGTAATATTTTTATGTACGCCTCCTTAAAGACATGCTTAAACTCGTTTTCAAAGTACACAAATGGTGTCAAACGCATTAGTTTGTTAAGTTTTTCTTTTGTATATAACTCTTCTAATGGAAAAAGCACAGTTCCTTTGATCTTTACTATCAAATTATTGTAATTTTTAACCATGTAATCAGACATTTCAACAATAAAATCACCAATAATTATGTTGAAATCTTCGGCTCTTGACATCTTGGCAAGTTTCAACATGTCATCAAAACGGGAATTCATCTTATCAATAAAAAAGTTATATGTATCTTTCAAGAATTGATCAGTCGTTTCTTCTGCATTGATATTTAGTGGACTATATGTAGAAATTGCTCTTTCTTGAAACTCGGTTGAAAGTGGTGATTCTCGCTTATACAATGCATATATAAACATCGCCAAGTATGATATAGCTTGTTCTAATTTCGCAAGCTCTGCAACAAATGATGGATTTTTTGTCGGATCCTCGTTTTCTTTCATCAATGCCTCAAGACTTATAGAATCACCAACATCACGTTCTAAAAAGTAGTTTATTTTTAGGTCATCAAGTTTGTCGATGAGATGTTCATCAAGCAATTTTCTAGCTTGTTTAACGTTGTTAACTTCATCATCATATACACCCTTCTTATTCAACATTTGATAATAATACGACATGATTCTACGGACATCACGAAGCATAAAACTGCTGTTGCTTTTAACAACAGATTTGCGTAAAGCAGAGTAACCGTGAGCATAATTGTAAAACTGAAATATATACTCACGAATTGTATCTTTTAGATCATCATAAATTTCATCAAAGTTTGTTTTATTTTTACATGGATCCTTGTTTAATACATAATTTGCTATTTTTGTACTAGCTGTGATTGGACAAATTGCATCAGCACTAGCTTTCGAGGATACTGATGCTTGTTTTTTAAGTTCATTTGACATTAAATCGTAAACCTCCATTTTATTCATTGACAACGCACCCAGCGCAACAAAAAAAAACTGGAATTGCATATTGGGAACAAGTTGCAAACTAAAATTAGAAAACTGTTGATTATGTGCATTGTTCCTGTCCCTTGAACTTTTGATACCCTCGACTAAATTGAGAACAAATACAAGCAATACGGAGAATACAATGGTATATATCAGCAAATATTTTAGAATTACTTGAAGCTTCTCAGTTGGCGTGTTTGCGTTGGGCAAACTCCAGCTGATCATCATAAACACAAAAACAACTGCAATTATTACCATCATAATAATCAAAATAATCATCATTGCAGTGAATGTTTTTACACGTGATTCCCAATAAGATTTGTTCGCCTCTTGAAGCAAATATAACTTTACATATGATGTTGCCAGTAATTTAATCAATTGCGTCTTTTTAGCAACTCTGTCCCTTGGTATCTCAAATATACCGTTGAACTTGTCTCTAAACGTTTTCAACTTGGGACTTGCCTCAATATTGTCTTGGTATTTAAGATATTCTTTTTCCATTTGGAATGGGTCAAACGTTGGATCTAATTTTTTGTACTCTCGTGAAAAATAATCAAGTATATCTTCATAATAGTTACCAACGACCTTGAAAAGTGACATCTTACTTTGTAAGAGATAAAAAAAAATAAATATAAAGCTTAATATAAAATGGATTGCACCAATCGTGTACCACTCACGGAGGGACTACAAACTCTTATGAATCAAAAAACAATTAATAAATTAATAACTGATAATTATACCGTCTTAGTAGTGTATATTGTTTTACTTGTTTTTATATGCTTGATAATGCTATATTTCATTGGTCATATACGCGGTGTTGTCAAAACACATTGGAAAAATAATAATCGTGTTGATCTTGCACCACCACCAACTGATAATCAATATGACAAAGAAGCAGACAATGAGGTGTATATTAAAGATACTCTTACTGTTGCAAATTACGAGATGCCATCCAAATACAGACTACAAAGTCGCGAAAATGTTTATGATCATGTACCCGTTGGAAAACAAGATTTCATCAAGGATGTATCATCGACTTATAAAGAGTATAATGACCTTAAAACACAATACATTGCAACCAGCCTTAATGCTAGAAATGATGATGTTATTGACACTAAAATACTATACAAGAAATATGATAATTATACTTATAAACCTAAGGACGAAGACTAATTTTCATTTCGTCAATCTGTTGCTGAAGAGCTTTTATACCACCAACCGCAAGTACGAACAATTGTTTATAATCAACGTTTTTGAAATCATCTATTTTGGATCCATACACGAGACATCTCTGTGGGTCCGTTCCAAATGCATGAGGTGCTGTTTCATAAACACGTCGTTCTAGTTTTCTCGTAACTGTTATCATAGCATCTATTTCATTATCTAATATTAACTTCACATCGCCGATTATAATATTATCATCATAATTGTTGTCAACAATCAATCGATTCATGTCAAGTGTTGCTTGTACCATTATATTTGGTATATACTCTGAAGTATGATACACATATTTGCCTACATTACTTTCAATATCTTGAGCTATAAATCCAACAACCCGTAACGTATCAATATCTTTTTTCCCGTACATGTATTGAAACTCAACAACATCCAATTTATTGATAGTATCAAGACAAACGTTTGGATCGATATTAACAACATTGTTTTTTATACGCGCATCAGAATTGTCATTGTAATTCTGTGCATGTACAATATTAAAACCACTATTACTAGCCAAATAGTTACCTACATATCCTAAACCAATTCTCGCGTTATATATGTTACCAGTAACAGACATTGACCCATTTATCATTACATTATTACTGAAAGTAGCATTTCCACCAGTCAGCATCATACTATTTCGTAATGTCGTTGTACCATGAACATCAAGATTACTATAAATGTTATTATTTCCAACTATGGTTACATCATTCGAAAATGTACTATTACTGCCTACATATAAACCACCAATCGATGTAAGCAAATTACAAAATGTACCATTTACATTGACCATAATTGAGTCGTTGATCAAAACGTTTGTGAAACTTCCTTGGTTTTGTAAGTTTGACATACGTATGTCTGCATATTGTTTTATTGCATTTTCCGTGATTAACTTATTACTGTCACCTGGTATATTACATGTGCTAGGATTTAAATACTCAGTTATTCCATTTATAAATGTACCAGTAAAAATCATGTTGCTAGAAATATTCAAAAAATTGATGTTTGTATAAGTGTTCCCGTTACCATATGCAATATCCGACACATTTTGAATACGATATACCTCATTTTTCCTCTTGCTTACCCAATCTAAATACGTTTGTGTATCATTCAATGACCGTGAATCAGGATATAACATCCTGTATAATGGTGCATTAAATGTGTCATCAATTTCCGATACTAAGAAATTAGTGTTTGAAGACGATATGGCACTTACAATTGTTCCATTTGTATTCATGTTTGAATATCCTGCAAATAGTCGAGCATAGTTTGCTTGAGCTATTCGATCAAAATCTGTTACTTTAATGCCAAACAAAAGGTAATTGCTAGTATCATACACGATATTGTTATTTATTTCGACTGTAAATGAATTGGAGTTTACATTACATAATGAAAAGTACATGTCTGTAGAGAATTGATCAGTCACTCTGATCATGTCGTTGACGTTAAGGATATTCGATGTGAAACTTATTATATTTGATGTTAACTGAAATGTGTTTGATCCCATGTACGTGATATACTGATAGATTGACGCAACATACTTTTGTTTTCTTTGTATTTGTGCATCTGTGAGTCCGACATTTGACATTGATTTGTAAATTGTTTTGCTCAACGATGATATATTTGCAAGGTCTCTGGCAGACAGCAGAAACAATTCAGACGTGAAATTAGATGGAAGAAACATCGAAGAATTGTATGCTAAGTGTTGACCAGCATTGCTGTTGTAGTAAGTCAAAGCTTCTTCTATAGTATATATTCCTTCGTACGCCGACAATTCCGGGTTGAGAAACAAATAATCGGTTGCTTTGAAATTGCTCATTTATTAAATTGTCTTCATTTAAAATTTGAATATATATCTATATTTAAGACTCAAAATGAGGATCATTACATGGAACGTAAATGGAATAAGAAGCGTTTTAACCAAAGAAAAGGATGGCACGAAACATTCTAAACCTATACAAAATAACGTTATTTCAGTGTTGTTGCAAGAACAAGCACCAGATGTTCTTTGTCTCCAAGAGATTAAATGCGGGTTTGATATTAATGTTGATGACATGTTTAAATTAAACAAACTTGGATATGAAGCAGTATACACAAATTATTCAACTGTCAGAAAGGGATACTCTGGTGTGTGTGTAATAAGCAAAAATAAACCTTTGCATGTTATTCAAGGATTTTCGGATTTTAATAACGATCATATGTTTAATAACGAAGGACGCATGTTAACACTGGAATATGATAGCTGCTATGTAGTAAATGTTTATACACCAAACAGTAAACCTGATCTGTCCAGACTAGATTTTAGAGTTAATGAATGGGATGTTCAGTTCAGAAACTTTATTGAACATCTCAGTAAAACAAAAAACGTGATTGTATGTGGCGATCTTAATGTCGCACCACAGGAAATAGATCTAAGCAACCCCAAAGCAAATCACAATTCACACGGATTTACATTACAAGAACGACAATCTTTTCACACCCTCTTGAAGTCTGCTCATTTGATCGATACGTTTAGACATTTGAATCCACATACCATCAAGTATTCATGGTTTTCTCCGTTTGCCAAAAGCAGAGAACGAAACAAAGGATGGCGCATCGATCATATTCTTGTTTCGAGAAAACTTGCATCTAACCTTGAATCTTCTGAAATACTCTCGGAATACTTTGGTTCTGATCATGTCCCATGTGTTCTTGATGTATCTATTTAAGGACAATCACAATTACCAAAAACATTGTTCACAACGTTGTATAACTCTTGATCGTTGCCCACCGCGGAATATACAATACTTTTCCATGTGTCTGGCATATTTACAAATGATGGACCATACAAACCATACGGTTCATAGTAGAATTTTCCTTCGGTGATGCCACCTCTTATGCGCATACCCCCTACTATGTTTAAAAATATAAACAAGAATAATCCGTTTAATGTCACATCTACCCCATGGGAAACATCTTCAGAAATATGACCCCAAAACTCTTTGAGGGCATTTTGGTCAATAACATGATCAAGTTTATCAAAGAAACCAGAAAGATACGTTGTATCACTTTGACTTATAACTCCGTACATGCTAGCTTTTAGCATGTTATTTATTGGGTGTTGCGCATATTCATCAGATGCCGTGTTTTCATAATATGTGAAGTTTCTTGCAATTGAATTATAATCACGAAGATGGTTTGGATCGCCAGATAAATAAATTGCTGAATAGTACGGAAGCATTATCATAAGGTTGTCAATGATTTGTAGTGGTTGGGTATTGTCATATGTCGAATCATATTTTACGACATCATTGTTTAAACCTGTAAAATATTCAATATCAATGTTTATATATTTATCCAACCATGTTTGTTTAGGAGCAAAATTCAACTCGTAACTAGCTTCAATTGTATATTTTAGTGCCATCTTGGTTGCATACAATGTAAATGCATGATTCGTTGATACACGCCCTCCCAAACCAACGACATTCAACATATCAAAAGCATCGTTTATGTTGCTTACAAGGAAGTCTGAGATATTCTTCATTATAATATAACCTTTGTTGCTCAACCATTCTTTATCAACTGTTACTCTAAAGTAGTTCCATACATTTATGGCAATAATGGCATTATTAAATATGTGCAATGGGCTAGCAACATCCCAATACAAACTCTTGTATCCTACAATATCATTCTCGTAAGGATATTTGCTGCCTTTATAACCAAAACTCGCTGCAAGCTGAATAGCTTGTTCTAGACCTTTATAACGAAATTCCAAAAGTGTACGTGCAATTGATGGTTTGAGAATAAGCAAAGTAGGAATGAGCCATATGTCACTATCATAATACAAGTTACCATTTGTATCAATGTAACTCAGACTTAGCGGATTAACTTCGGAGTTAACACCTTCCCGTACACAACAAAATACAGTATATAGACTTTGCCGTATGTAGCGTCTGATCCGCATGACACGATCCCTTTCAGGTTGTGTAATATTCAATTTTGAGTTTAGCTGAATATCCGATATCCAAAGGTTTTGCCATGCCACGTCATTGTCATTGTTTAATTGATTTATTAAGGTATTAACGTCTGTAATCTTAAATGCTATGTTCATCAAAATGCGTTTAACTTCTTCTAGTGGATCTGGAAAGTCTTTATCTGTCATCATTGTAGTCAAAATATTAATATTATAATTGCTTCCAGCTACTAGGTTCAACAACCTAAATTGTTGATAACATGCTTCTTTTTTCGCTATAACATTAAACCCTAGAATGTTGGAGTTGTTGAAATATGAGCTAGCACAACACACCTGACATTGGAGCTCTGGTTGATAAGCTTTCGCATTCATAATATATAATCCTTTGTCGCTATATATCTTATCATTGAAGAAAGTATTGTTGTTGTACTCCATATTGGTAAAAGAATTGTTGGCTTGAAACATATGCACAATATCTAGATTTGCCATATTACTTGAGGGTGTTATTGTAACTGTCTGGAGAACACAATAAGGAAACTGTCTTAGCGGTGTTACAGTATTTGTGACATTTACGTTGAGCTCGTTGTTACTGTTTACATTGAACACTGATGAACATCTCCCTGTTGAAAAATCTAGTGTTTGCGATTGCAGTGTATACATTATGTTACTATTCGAATGATCAAAAACACGAATTTCATTCATGCCAAACCCTTCAATCACGTTGTTTTTGTATTTACCAATCTGATCAAATGTGACATCCCCTACAGATATAACTATCTGATCTGTACCAATTTTGTTCATTGAGTTGTACAATGCCAGCTTGCCATTACCTGCAAATGCTCCTTTAGAGCTTGTAAAACTATAATTGTTATTGCTCAAAGTAACTATGAAACCATTATCATATAATAAATTGCTCATTTTGTCTATTTTTCTTTAAGAAATTAAAATATATTGTTATGAAGTATCAAGAATAATGTGGTTTAGATTCGTATTTATTGTAAGTATTATAATTATTTTAATTATTTTCAGCATTGTTGTAATAATAACGCCTTCAACTCAATCAACTCAATCAACGCCATCAACGCCATCACTCTCTTTTGTGAGTAAGGAATATTTGTCCTCGCTAGTGACAAACACTGATTATTTTAATAAAATGAGTAAACAAGACATAAGTGCAAGAAATGCGATTAATATACCACAGTATATTGAATCGTATATAAATGCATACGAGACATTTACAAATTATGAACGCAATGCTATCTTTGAGCTTGTAAGCGAAGCTAACAATAAACTCAAACCATCTTTTACCAACGTGTACACAATCCCATGGAAGTTTTGTAAGCTAAACATCATGATTGAAAACGGGTTACCACATACTCTTGGTGATACTATCATTATATCTAGTAATTTATTCAGCCTACCTTATCTAAAAGCTTTAAAAACACTTATTCACGAAAAAGTACACGTATACCAAAGATATAACAAAGGAAAATGCGAGGAGCTTTATCAATTATGGGGTTTCGTAAAGTATGATTATGGGGTTTTGTTGCAAGGTACTAGAAACAACCCTGATATTTCATCTTCAATTTATGGTACAAAAGAAGGTCCAATTGTACAAATTTACACAAAGCAAATCCCATCATCCCTTCTTGACTCACAAGCTTCTTTGATTCAAAAGTCAACAAATATGGTTATATTTATTGATGCAGAATACTTGGGTTTTCCATCGTATATAAAACAAGTCGAACACCCTAATGAGATTATGGCATGCATGGTTCCAGAATTGGTATTTGAAATAGAACCATCAACAGAAAAAGAATATACTCTTCTTAATTGGATAAGAACAAACTAACGACCACTGCTTCCAAATCCACCATCGCCTCTTGAAGTTTCATCAAGATCATCCACTTGTTCTGGATCCATATATTCCACTTTGCGTGGAATAAGTTGCACAAGTCTGCATGGTAACTCAAGATCAGGCATATCTTTATTAAGTTTTACAAGTGCCACAATAATATTTCCACGATAACTTTGATCAATAATTCCAATATTGTTTGCGAGCATATATCCAGACTTGCTGATTGAACTCCTTCCCACCAAATCAAAATAGTATCCAAGAGGTGGAGCAACTTGTACACAAGTGTCGTAAAATTCTACACCATTATTATCTTTGATTTTTTTTATTAACACCAAGTCAAATCCTGAATCACTTTGTTTATTTTTCTTTGGTGGTATAGCTGCTTTATCTGTGAGTTTAAAACGGAATGTTGGGATATCACATTCAGTATTGTAAGCACACAGCTTGAAGAATGCAAACATTTTTTTATTGTATACATTGCCACTCTTGTAAAGAAGATTAAAGATTTCACAGAGATTTACTCCCGAAACTACTAGTGTTGAATCTGAATTCTCAGTCATATAAATATGATCGGAAATGACATCCTTAACATAATTGTTGATATCTGGTTTCTTGGTATTTAACACAACATAATTGTTGTAAACTTCCGCGCACGTATCAAAGATTGCTCTGCAAGCAACCAGTTTATTGCTGATTGTGTCCAATCGATTCTTTTTTAAGCTGTTGAATATTTCAACATAATCATCGGGAATTTGATATTCATCTGTATTTATACTTTCACATGTATCCCAGATACAAGAAAGAGTCAAAAGATAATCAGATAAGTCAGACATGTTGATATCAAGAAATGTACAAATATTTTATTTGCTTTAACACTTAAATCAATTTTTTTCAAGGAATATATTCTCTTCTTTGTCATCATCATTTTTATTCATGGACTCTGTAGACTTCATTGACTTCATTGACTTCATTGACTTCATAGAATCCATCATGTCATTCACTTTTTCACGATGAAATACGTCTGCCTCTTTTAAAAGATCGTACATCATACTGAAATCAGCGGCACCAAGGATCATCAGATTATTCATATTCTCCTTGACACGATTCGCAATCTTGGTTTCATATTTTTTTCTAGCATCACACATACAAACAACTTGACGACGAGACATTACACGTGCACTAATTACTGGTGTTGTTTTTATCATTTTTATATTTATGTAATATTTTTATTAAATCTTATGTACCAATCTCAAGGTTTTTTGTTTATTTAATTTAACAATGCCGTTTATAGCAAGTGGGAGCTATGGGTGTGTTTTCAAACCACACTTACGATGTAAAAAAAAAGTTAAAAAAAACAGCAATAACACAATTGGAAAAATCTTCTTTTCCGAAGAGGATTTTGAATATGAAAGGGATGTTAACGAAATTATCAATAAAATAGATCCAGAACACAAATTTACCGTACCATATTTGGGCGAATGTGAAACAGATAACTTAAATAATAATGAGGATGAGATAGATCAATGTATTGAACTTGATTTTACAGGTCGCACAGTTAATCAACTTATTTATCAATACGGTGGCTTATCCATGATGGATTACATTTCAACTAGACAAGGCAACGCCAAAGATTTCAAATCGTTGTTCAAGGGATTACTAAATATATTGATTGGTATAACAAAACTAGATAACAATGGATACGTTCATCAAGACATCAAACCTGATAATATCCTTCTTGGAAAAAAAATAAACACCAAAATATACCTCATTGATTTCGGTCTCTTGGATAAAAAGGATCATATTTTTGTAAATAATAATATTGAAATGCTTAAATATAATTACCCATATTTTCCACCAGAATACAAGATGTATGCATATCCAAACAATTTTAATAAGTATTACCACGAGTATACCAACAATTTCTACTATGGTTTCATTATAAATGGATCAAGAGAATATCTCATTAATAAATTTGACGACATTGGTATAACCAAGGACATCTTCTATGATGCTTATAATGACACAATGCATAACATGGACTGGAATTCATACACATCAAAAACCGACTTGTTCTCGTTTGGTATTGTTGTACTAATGTTGTTCATCTGGTCACAAATGTTTAAATCAGGTGTCTCGACATGTGTCACGAATGAAATCAAAACCTACTTGTTTAATATTTTGTATCCTGATCCAATTAAACGATATACTTTGGAAGAAGCCATTCAATATCATAAAAAAATTATAAAACTGTTATAAATATCATATAATTATGTTTCTTACACGTTGAATAAACGATTCAGTATCATTTACATGAACGCTATTAAACGAACCATGTATTATTACACCCGATATACCATTTTGTAAGTTATAATCTGCATTGTAAGAACTCCATGCATTGTTTGGATATCCGGGAATGAAGAACTTTAATTTACTGCCTTCAAAGTTATCACTTTCGTATAACTCTGCATTGAGTCCAGGAGGGAAAAATATTGACCTGTATGTTTTTGAAGGAATGGTTACTTTGTGTATTGAGCTGGAATATGCATTCTTATTGTTCATATTATCAAAACTCAATGTCGGAAGGGTACGTTTTAATGGTTTATGCACTCCACCCGACTTGATCTTTTCGGCAAGTGTTTTCTCTGGATTTGCAAATTCAGTCATAGGGCTTTCATAAAGGGTAACATAACTTAGTTCGTTAATATTACGCAATAGTCTTGTTAATTTGTTGTTCCTATGATAACCAGGCAACGTTTCTTTGAGTTTTCTGCTTTCGTCGTTGAGTTTCTGGGTTGCAATTGTCATAAACGATATAAGTGTTGTAAACTCATCCATCGCTTTTTTGTACGATTCGTTTAACATGTCGCATTCTGTCTTCGTTTTAATGTATGTGTTATAAGCTACAACATATTGTCCATGAGATCTCGGAAATCTGTTATCACGTAGATTATCACGTTTTTTTTCCAAGTCTTTCACTTGATTACGCAAAGATTCAATGATCTTCAATATTTCATAGTCTAATATAGTATACGCGTTGTCCAAAAGACCCTTCATACTTCCCTCACTTTGATATACATCACCGTCTTGATACATCTGCACCGAAGGATCTACACGCACCGCACACCCTTTGATGACATTTTTTGAATCTTTTGCAGAAGAAAGTCTCAACGTTACATTATCTTTGTTTTGCAATATACAACTGTAATTATTACCATTTGTTTGAACGTTAAAAGTAGGTAATGTATTGACTGGTAAGACACAGGCTTTGTGTGATTCTGTAGTTCCTTCATTTTCATTGTACGTATACGATGGAGACATCAACGACATGACTTTTGATTGGTTTTTTGATAATTGTCCAAGGTTCAATCCATTTTGTCCTAGAAATAATTCACACGAACTTGCTGATTGATCTTCAAGTGTGTTGTACGATACATGAGATGGATTTAAGTTTGTTGAAAATGTGTTAACCATCACTATTATTATCAAATGATATTTAATTGTTAAGTTCTGAACTGCAAATAATAATTATATTCTTGATCTAAATCAAGTGATGCCCTATCCACCTCTGCACGCAGACGCTTGAGGTCAGTGTTTGTAGCAACTGCTTTAAAGTACTCTTTAATTACATGCATAATGTACTTCTTGATATTTTGACTTATTTTACGTTTCCTTGCACAATCACCGTCAGGATCGTTTAACATTTGTGTTTCATTGTTATAATAATCGCGTAAGTTATTATTCTGACGTATCGCATCCTTGTATTGCTTTATTTCACGGTTAAGATTCTTAATTTGTTTCTTGAGTTCGTGTATTATATCTTGATTTTCTTTATCATATACTTGGAACGCCGTGTCTAACATTTCATTAAACTTGTCCTTGGAATTCAGTTTCGGATCTGAAAAGTCATATACACACCCGTCTTTTGATGGCACAAGATCGAAAGTTTTGTTATTCCTTACATCATAAATGGTGCAATTACCTGCGTCGTTATCAATATTGTATAATGTCTTTCCAACTTGTTTAGGGATATAACAGCTATTCATAGTAACTGTCGACTTTTGGTCAGTTACGTCAAAGTGATTTAACGATGTCCTCATAGTACCAAGGATTCTCATTCGCTTATTAGCATCTTTACTTGAATTGTCTATCCATTTATTCAATTCATCCGATGAATTCATATAATCAAAACAATTAATGGTTGACTGGCTTTTTAACGAGAGATCAGAATCGTAAAGATCCGATAAATATTTGTTGTATTGCTCAGAGTTGTTCAGAATATCGTCGTAATTCACATACTTTTCCGTATCAGCTTTAGAACAATAAATAATTATGAACAAGGCAATAATAGTGATTGTTATTGTGATGTATTGTTGTGTAATGCTATCCATTAAAATACAAAAATAAATTTTAATTTGGAACAACGTTAGGTCTACAACATGAATACTGATAAAACATTTGGTTTCCATCTGTTTGAAGGCCAAAACTGGATAAACCTTCGCCATCTTCACACTTTAATGGAAGTTGATTGATTGCATCGAACGATGGAGCATTGGTAATCGATTTCGATTTAACTTGACGACAACTTAAATCTATTTTCTTTTTGTCAATACCTGTGTAATGTGGCTCGGCACATCCGTAATTATACCGTGTTTTTCTGTCGTTAAATCCATTGTCTTGAGATTTCATTTCTACCTCATTCAGTAAACCATTGTTTGGACATTCTATACGGTGTTGTGTCAAACCTATGGCATTCCAGTTGTATGCTGGTCGCCATGCTGTATATCCCGTGTTATTTCTATTTTGAATTTTTCCTGGAATTGGAGTAGTGTCCATCTTACAACACCTGTACTTATATCGCATTCGATTAGGTCTGTATCGTGTCTCAAGCTGGATGCCACTAATAACCTCTCCAGAATCACATTGCATGTTGTGACGATCCATATAATTGTATTGCCATTGATTAGCATCATTCCAAGCAGTGTATTTATCTTTACAAGATGCAGTCATACCAATCTCCAACGAGTCATCCCCAGCATCGCAATCACCACCTTCCCATGATGTTGTTGACTTATTGGTTCTACGTGCCTTCCACCAATCTACAAACTTACCTGCGCGTCCAAGCTCAAGCAAATGATTGTATTGCTGCTGCATACGCTCCTTCTTCTTCGTCAACTCGATTAAAGCTACTTTGTATTCTTTCTTTTCAAGTAATTCTGGATACATCTTCAGTTGGTATGCATCATCAATAAGATTATAAAATTCTTTTTTATTCATTTTATCAAGTTCTATCATGCATCCTTTAGGATGATAAACAGATGATGATTCAACAGGTGTCATTTTGTGATACACAAGCTTATTATCAACAGTATTACCCTTCATAACACATGTATCTTTATCTATTATGTTTACACCACGATTATTATTATACAGATCAATCACATCATTTGCAATTGTACATGCTTCAACATGTGGAAATATTACAGATGAATATAACGGTTGCGCAACACGTGTTGTTTCAAAGTCTGCTATTATACTTTTACGTTCTTTGTTTTTTAAAGATGTATCATTCGGGTTGAACCATCCCTTTTCTTCGAGTATTTTTATACAACTGTTTCTATCAGGGATCATGTTAGAAAATAAGTGTTGATACTCGTTAAATGCTTCTTTACTAACCTTCCATGTATGCATTACAGCTACAAGTACTAAAAGAATTACGAATAATACTATGATAACACCATACATTTGTTAATGTTCAAAGAGAAAATATCTCAATCATACCCAAAGTGACCATGGTTCCTATTTGTCTTGAAAAAGTAATAAATGTTCGTATGTTCAGATAAATCATCCAATTCACAGTAACTTTCCATTTCAACAATTAATGGCATGCTAAGGAAAGATGCTACATATTTCAGATCTTTTAATTGTGTATTATACACATCACATTCTTCATTGTTTAAATGTACAAGTGTTTTATATGCATATTCTTCACTTTCAAACCCCTTCAGAACGTTTCTAACTTCCCTGCGTTCTTTTATGTAAAATGGTTCACTAAAATATACATTATGTTTGAAACTATCACCTAATTTGCGTCCCACATAATAAACATTATCGTTATCATTCATATATTTATAATGGAACACTGTTCGTGATGTAAGCATGATGAAATTTCTATGCAATATTATATTCTACCTATAATTTCTTATATCATCGTTAAACGGCCATTCCCTGAAATCTGATATACGTTTAAATGTCCCGCTTATCAAACGAATGTTGTCTTCGAATATATACCCTAAAGCTTTAGGTGTCCATAGATTTATAATTGGGAGAATAATAAAAAAACCGTACATCTTTGATGGCTGATGAACAACAATTTCATAATTTGATTCTCGTTTGTTGATAAAAATGATCTCATATGAACTCCCAATTTGTCGAGAAAGGACATTCCTTATATCACGTTCAGTCATAGAATTTACGTTATGTTTCAGTGTTTTTAACTTCGTATTGAAACAATCAATTGGCACTTCTTTGAAATTCATAGACCATGATATGTACAAATTATCAAAAACTTCAGGAATTATTACTAGATCGTACAAGTTGTTAGCACCAACCTGAAATGTTTCTGGAGTATTGCGTGTATTCCATACTGATGCTATTATAATTATACATACCGAAACACAACATGCTACTATTAAAATTAGTTTCATATTTACTTTTTACTTAAGATCTTCTTACCAATTGCTCCATCAATTTTAACACATCGCCCAGTTGCTGGATTTACAATCTTACCTTGTGGGCATTCTTTACCTTTGGTCTTCTTCACCTTTTCCTCTTGCTTTTCCTGAGGATCAATAGCTAATGCCGTTGTAACAGACGGAACATCAACTTCATTAAACATGAATTTTTTATTCACCATTAAATATGTACGCGGACCTTTTGATATATTAAAACAAACATTTCTCTTCAACTCTTTATTGGTATCTATATTATCTAACTTACACATGCTAGGGTTCAAACAGAAATCAGGTTGATTAGACAACCAATCATATTTCATAAGCTCACATGGATAAGTATTATTAGCTCCTGTTGTCTTTGTAGTTTTCTGCATCGCTGCATCACGTGTATGTCGTAACCATCCATTATACATAAATCGCTCATTACCACATGTAACGCCGCAAATATCGTGTCCTTTGTGACATTCATAAATGTTGAAATTTGTTAACAGCAAACTATCATGAACATATTCAGTATTATTGTAGACAAAACCATTTGTAAAGAAATTTTCCATTGTCATATCGGTTTTTATTAAGTTTGCTTTGTCATGCTTCTCACTTTGCACAAATCTAATAGAAACAACCTCATACTCTTTCATGAAAGCATTCTTATCAAGAGATTTTAATAAATATTTAGTTACGTATCTAGCTTTCCTTTTTTTTGTTGCTGTCATGATGGTATAATTATTGTAAACATTTGACAAATACAAATTTATTTTACCATTTGGTTGCTCAACCGCATCAATTTGAAGTATATCTTTAATATCAAGATATGTAAGCAGTTTTTCCAAATACAATGTGTTAAAATAACCTTCCCTTTCACTTGGATTAAAATTAAAAATATCTGGTCTTTCTTTGTGTAACTGTTTCAATATATATTCAGGCGTAATCACTTGAAAGAACATATATGCTTGTTGTTTCATCTCAAATACTGTGTAGCGTCTTTTGAGAATATCCCTGAATAATTTACGTGTCTTTAACGGCATTTTCCAGTTGGATTCTTTTGTCATCAACACATTACGCATATACTGACTAAAAAATACGGTCATAAGAATCGCATTAAACCAGCAGGTTCCTGTGTATTGTGGTATTGTGATTACTTTATTGCATTCCATTTATACTTAAAAAAGGAAAAAAATTGAATTTTTAAATCTCTATGAATATTTATATGCTACTGCCTAAAAAGGTATATGTACTTGAGAAAAATAAACAGTTTCTTGGAAATGTAAGTAATGATGGATCGTGTGTATTTGCATTTGTTAAAAAACCAGATGTCAACAAGGTGCATACATTTATTCAACACAAAGCATCACAGATTTCAAAGTCCAAGTCAAACACATACATAGTAAAACCTTTTGCTAAAACACAAATCTCGAAAATCAACATGGAAGCAAGAGATACATTTGAATTTATGATTCAAACATCATTACATAATATTAAAATGGAACTCATCGATAACGTTGAATTAAAAAAAAATAATATGATATTGTATTCTAATTATGATATACCTACTGATATTGACAATGATTTAGTCATTGAAAATCTAAATGTATTGTATTATGGTCAAGATGTTTCATTATTATTTGATATAAATGATGTAAATAATACAAATGATATTACAGATGAAGATTTTTAGCAATAATTATCATATGCAATGGATATATTTTAGATGGAAGTTGATGAATATGAAACCATTTGGCTTCAATAACATCATCGGATGATGTTGTCATTTTTTCCAAGGTATCAAACATATCGTTTTTCAAGTCAAACTTGAATATGTTTAATTCGATCCAAAAATTGCTTGATATCATTTTATCAAAATTATTTAGGTTGGTATATATCAACACTGGTTTACATGATTTGAGTATTTTTTTTGCTTTGATCATTTGATGAGAAAATATTTCTTCACACAGCTCGCGAATAGCACAATCCAGATGTTTTTCATTGTGTTTAGCAAAACCACCTGGTAACACCCAATGCCCTGCATTCTTCTTGGCAAGCAGTATGTGATTGTTACAAAGTAAAAGTGAACATGAATTGTAATTTGCCCCCCATAACCACAATTGTCTTTCACGTTTTTTTAATCCACGTGAAAGATTTTCCCACAACGGATGGATTGGTTTACCATCATCGTCAAACTCAAGAACGCGTTTACTCCGTTTCATGAGCATCAATGGTGACGGGACTTCGGTTTCCATTACTATATTATTTTATTTTTTTTACCATGAAAGATCCGTAATCATGATAACCAAGATTTTCATAGTAACTCTTAGTACCTTCACCTGCAATCACTGCTATTGAACCAAAATTATTACGCTTAGATATTTCTTCAGCTTTCAACATCAATCTCTTTCCAATACCCCTATGTTGAACATGTGGTGATAGTGTATCGACTTCATCCTTGAATGTTTTTGTAAGATTCCCATAAACATGAAGTTCTCTTATCAAGGCACAACCCTTGAGCTCATCAAATACAATACTTTGGTCATGTGATGGAAATCTTAGTCGTACAAAACCATACAAGACTTTGTTGTCTATAGATTCGGCACTTATAAATGTTTCCTTACCATCTGATCCATCGTATTGACGGATCGTAAGTACATATTTACCGTTCCAGTCATTCGTTTTAACCTCTCTGCATCTAATACAATTACATGTTTTGCCTTCCTTTTCCAACATGACTTTCAACTCTTGTCGCAAGTTAGATTTGTCACTACTTGCGATAATATAATCTTTAGGAATATCACGGATAATTCGATTGAGTCTGATCCATGGAAAGATAAGCGACTTCATTGTAAGTAGGATATCAACCAGGTCGTCTTCCGAGTATGGTGTAAACTTTCCTTCTTTGTACCATTGCTGAATCTCTGTCCATGGCACAATGGCACATGGATATACCTTCCATTGATCTAGTTGAAGTTCTGGATGTGACAATTGATATTCCTCCCAGTTTTCGTCACCTTTAGAATATCGTTTGATTATTGGTGTTTTCATACCGAGTAAAGTATCAATCAACATGTCTCGATCTTTTTCAGGAGAAGAACCAGGGAGATTTGGCATCCAATGACCATCGATCTTGAAACAATTGTCTTTCAGTAGTTTTATTGCATTGATAACAATTTCTGTTGTACATCGTCTCTTGATTGTATTGAGTACATCGTTATCTATGTGTTGTATACCTAGTTGAACACGAGTACATCCATAAAGCCGAAGACGACGGAGTTCATCAGGTGTAATTGTATCTGGTCTGGTTTCAAGAGTAAGACCTATAACTTTCGTACGTGCAGTTTTGTTGATTAGTTTTTCTTCTTGAATTGACAATGGATCTCGGCGTTCATGTGATTTATCCCAAAATGTATTTGCTGCAAAATAAACATCTCTACAAAATTCCTCGCGGTATTCCAAAGGGTATGATGTCCATGTTCCACCAAGTACCAACACTTCAAGCTTATCTACATTGTGACCTATCAAGTATAACGATCTCATCCTATCCCACATCTGTTTAACACATACAAAAGCATTTCTGTTTGCTCTAAGCACACCCGGTTCACCACACAAATACGAACGGGGTTGTCCTGGCTCATTGGGACAATATGCACAGTTCCAACTACAACTAAACTCCTGTTTCTTTTTTTCATTTGTATTTTTGTCGGTATATTCTGGATATGGTGAGGTGAATATCGTAATGACTAGAACACCTGAGTGACTTTTACATGTTTTGATTTTCAAAACGTCTCTAAGATTATCTTCATCGGATTCATGAATATCAGGGTCTTTTTGTGCAACAAGATGATGAAATGACTGCATGATATATGAATTTTTGCCGGAAAAGCTGTGCTTGTATTTGACATCTCTCATATTCTTTCCTTTGGTTGCAATCAACTCAATGATTAATAACTTTAACTTCAACGCATCATCTAAATTCGGAGTCGGAAATTCCGTGTTGATAATATTCTGAAACTTCTTGTTAATTTCTTCAATATCGATTGACATATTGATTTACAAAAAAATAAAATAATGACAATTATTCAATTTTTATGATTTGAATTCACGTGTCATTCTATCTTTATATACTCCTTGATACACAAGATTGCTGCTTGCTCCAAATGTTTTTAAATCCCATTTTTCAAGAAAATCCAACTCTTCGTTCAATTCGTTGAGATATATAGTGAATTCGTTTAGGTTAATGTGATCGGTATGATCATCCACTGTTATTGTAGTTATAATATTAGAATTTGACATCTTTATTACTAATTTCAAATTATATTTTATATCAGTTTCTAAGGACTTGATGACCCGGATGACCCTGATGACGTGTCACTTACTTCAGCAGATTTCTTAGTTTTGGATTTAGTCTTGTGGGATTTGATACATTTCGTCATTATAACACCTTCTTGTGAAGGATCGTTTTTCATCTCTTTCTTCAGTGTAGTCTTTTCTTTACGTAGCGTTTTGAGTTGTGTTTTAGAGGAAACTTCTTCGTCTTTCAAACTATCTATTAAAGTATGTAATCGTGATTCAACAGCGTTTATTTGACTTCGTTTTGACTCCAAACATTTCGCCTTTGCAGCCGCCTTTTCTCCACGAGAAGCAGAGACATTCTTACAATCGTCTTTTATGAATTTGATTTCAGCTTTTGTACTCTTTTTAGCTTCTTTGATTTCAAAAGATATATGTTTGGTTCTAGATTGAATCTGATCGATTGCATCTTCCACTTTTTCAAGTTGTTCTTGGCCAAATGATGGATCAATACGTGTCATTGGTACTTTGACCTGAAGTACAACGGGTTGTGCAAATTGACGTGCGTCCATCTCTCGATTCAGATAGCTGATATAACCAGATATATCATCTAAGAATTTTCTGTGACCTTGTTTTGTAAATTTTCCGTCTTGATCAAGATATTTATTGGCAAATACCTCAAAATTATCAGGAAGCTGATTTTCTTTCTTCCTCAATAAATTTAATAACTGTATCAATTCCATAGGATCATTAGTATATGGAGTAGCAGTCATTAACATGACTTTTACAGAATCTTTGCCACTAAGTGCATATGATTTGTGAAGCGCTGTCTTCAGCTTGTTCATGTCCGGACGTTCAACACTTGAAAGATCGCCACCACCATAAAGTTTGTGAGCTTCATCAATAATCAACAAAGTCTTTTTAAGAGGATCTTTTTTACCATTCTTATTTACAAGGCGTTTGTAAAATTCATTCTTACCTGCAACCAAGTTTGAAAATTGCTTATAAGACATCGGACGAATACCCCAACTTGATCCTAAAAGTTTCATGCGGTCTTCCATTTTTTCTGGTATCTCTTTGCCTTCCTTGATCATCACTTGTATAGGAATACTGCAAACTTGATCAAACATATTCTTCCAAATATCGCTCTTAAGTGTTGTACGTGTAACCCACAATATTGTATAACCATCTCTTTCAAAAGTAGATGTTGCTGCAGCAATTGCGCTACATGTCTTGCCTGTACCTACGGAATGATAAAGAAGCATGCCTTTTAGTTGACTTTCTGGAGTAAAATATGTGCGAACAAAATCTTGCGTTGGGTTAAAATTCATAATACTACTTGCGCCCCCACACATGTTCTTGAGTTCCACCTTAGGCCACGTGAATTGTGAAAATCTATTTCTAACTTCTTCACGTGTTCCGAGAAAACCTTTATTTTCAGAATTTGGAACTTCAGATTCAATGGATTCTGCTGACGCATCATCAGATACAGAAGTCGCTGATGAATTTGCAGATTTATCTGGAGATTTATCTGGAGATTTATCTGGAGATTTATCTGGAGATTTATCTGGAGATGGGGGTTTTACATGTTCATTGTCATCAGGGCTATCAGGAATTGGGGGCAGGACAGACTCAGGTTCGTTTGGATGGGGAGTAATGTTAACTTTCACTTCTTTGGGAAGGTATGCTAATATAAATCTGCGCAATAATGTTGCATATTTTCTTGGAATACGTAATTTGTCTTTGTTCTTAATTACATATGTAAGTTCTTCAGCATGTTTGGCCATAAAGCCTTTCATATCGTCATGTAGATCATGTAAACTTGCACAATAATTGTCATCCTTCTTCATGAGATTACAGAAGTAGTCACGTAAACTACTTGATGATTCAAAACCCTTTGGTAATTTTTTCTTCATTGCAAAGAATGCAACTGCAAATTTCATTGTACTGAATGGAACAATCTTTGTTGCACGTTTGGCGCAATTTTTGGTACAAAAGCCAGTATCACTGATTTCTTTATCCATATCAGGGACATTATTCTTTTTCTTGGCACCTCCTGAAAGATCATTGTCAAATATTTTGTTAATGTCGATATCGTCTCCAAGAACTTTGAAGTTATGAATATTCTTGTTTAGTTCATAATCAACAGACCCTACGATTGCCATTCTTTCGAGCTGATTTGCAAACGCAATCTTTCTCAAATTAATTTTGCTATGTTTTACGTATAGTTGGAACAATGTGTGCGCGTCCATCATGTCAGCAAGTTCTTGTGGGATATTAACATCATAAATATAAACTTCCAGAGTCCATCCGTTATTCGGTTGAAATTGCAACCCTTTTTGACCACAAGTACGCGTTCCTCTTCCAATGACTTGTTTTTCATCAGCTTTTGATGTCTGTGGTTCCAAAATATGAACATATTTAACATCAAACAAATCAATACCTTCTTTGAAACCACTATCCATAACAATTATACGAATCAAGTCGCCGTAAATGTTATCATCGCGTTGATTGTATTTAGCTAGAATTTTTTTCTTTAAAACAATACTGATGGGTTTGTCATACACGCTTGTTGAACACAACAAAGCAAAGTTTTCACCTCTTGTTTCGAGCAGTTGAACATCATCTGCAAGTTGGAGAGAATGATTATATACCAAGTGATATCCTGACGCAATTAGAGCAGAGCTGATAACCTTGGCACCGTATCCACCTTGACGAACATCTGAAAAAATAAAATGTTTATATTTCCTTCCATCTTTTGCAACATCTTGTTCATCGAGCTGTTGGATCTTCCTAATGAGCTCAACAAGCTTTGGAGACATCGTCTTTATGTCATCTTTGACTTTGTCGACATCAAATGTTTTTTTTTCAAATTTATGTTGAGGTTTTACTATAGACCAATTAGCAACACGTCTTACACAATCGGCTTTTAAGTCTAACATTTATAATTTATCAAAACATATTTTTAACAAAGTCATATAAGTAATTGATCAACAAATGAAACATACAATGGTCCATGTTGCAATTTCTCAAGCTCTTTATGACTCACAACTCCAAACTGTTAACATGATTAAAAACTATGTTGGATGTAAAGACATTGATCATAAACATATATTTTTGTCAATTCTTGATGATTTTTACAACAACATTAAGAGTACAAAAGGAACATTGAAGAAAAAGAAAGAGCCAAGTGAATTCAACTTGTTTATTCGTGACAAAATCAACGAATACAAAGTAATTCACCCAGAATATAATGGACATGAATTAATGAGAAAAGCAATAACTGCATGGAAACAAGCGAACCCAAAAAATATATAATTAATTAATAAAATATGGATTTTTTCTCTTCAACAAGAATTCTTGAATATGTAGCAAGTAAGCGTGAGAAATTTACTAATGACGTATCTGAAATACCGGCTCCATCACCGGTACTTCCTGATATGATAATGGCACCAGGATCATCAGCTGCACAAAACACGATTATGAATAAATTCGCTATTTTCAGCTTGGGTGGGGTTATTTCTTTCGTAATAAGCGTTTTAATCGGACTTACGGCTGTGTACCTTTCATGGTCTTGTAATAGCGCATTACAATATGATCTTGGCTTAAAGGTATTTTTCGCCATATTAGCTTACATTTTTGGTTTACTATACATTATTTTCTATATAATTATGCGTTGGGACACATGCAGTTACATTAAAAAAAATGCTTATTATTGATGTCCAAATAAAAATATCTAATTTAATTATATAAATGGAAATACCTGGAATTATGCAAGAAGGTGCAAAAAGGAAAATCAAACCTGTCTCAGTAAAGGCAACTTCTATTGTAAAGAAAACTAGGAAACCCCGTGATTCTCTTGGATGTTCCTCTGCTAAAAAGGATGCTTGCGGTTCCATGAGCGGTTGCGTTTGGGTACCTTCCAAAGGTTGCCGTATCGAAGACAACGTACCTCTCGCAGTTCTTGCCAAGATTGCTGCAAAGGCTAAGACCGTCCAGGCCGCTACCAAAGTGAACGCTGAAAAAGTGAAGAAACCCCGTGCTTCATCAGGATGTACAGGTCTGAAAAAAGATTCGTGCAGTAGCAATACCGATTGTGTGTGGGTACCTTCCAAAGGCTGCCGTGTGACTGATAACGTGCCTCTTGTCGACCGTGCCAAAGCCAAAAAAGCAGCCAAGAAGGTCACCAAGAAGGTCACCAAGAAGGCCACCAAGAAGACTTCTGCTTAAAAATTGAAGATTTGAAGCTATAAGTCTAATCATAATGTCGATCGATTATTTTTGTGATGATTTCCAGTCAATTAAAGTTGACACAGAAGTTTTCTGTATATTTGATCAAGCTTACAAATATTCAACGATGACACTGTCTGAGTTTAGTGAGATTTTTGAACATATCAAATCAAATACTTTACTTATTGACAAAATACTTGAGCAATCCTTGAGGTGTGACAATAACGATGTCGCGTTATTTATAATAAAGGGATCGGGTGAATATATGTTGATCAGTGCGCTCGAATTCTGTATTATGAACAACAAACTTAAGTTTTTTAAACGTTGTGCTAAAGAGTTTCAGTTGAAAACATGCATGAGTAAAGAATCATTCACACATTTGTATTATCTCACGATAGAAAACAATAATACAAAATTCCTCTCAATACTTTTCTCATAACTACTCAAATGTATATACCAGGTCATGAGATGATCATTAATGATACTTTAGCTAAACTATCAAAAAATCAAAGAGATATCATTGACATTGGTAAGTTGAAGACTGGATTATTCTATCCAGATTTGCCTTGTGGAAAATATAATATTATTTCTAAGAACAATGTTTTCATGACATCAAAGACAACATGTTCATTCATCAACCTTCTCAAATTATACGATCCCAATAATAACGAATTCTATGAAATCTTTCAATCACATAAAGGCATCTTGGCATACTTACATTCCATGTCACCATCACCAAGTTACACCGCAAGAGATGTACGAACCGCTATTTTGAATCAATGTCTTACATTTTTTCTGCTTGCGTTGTATGATGACAACTTATTTATGACATCTCCGAAAAAGAAGATATCGTTTTTTTGGCTTGGGATGCTTTTACACATTATAATGGATTCATATTCCCCAGCACATACAATAAGAAAAGTAACATATCGCATCGATATACCTCCAAGATCGATATATACACCATCTCGTTTAATGCGAAAACGCGTCAGAGATATCATTCTTGATACAATCAAAACTGATATCGGAAATACAGTCAAAACCATCGAAGAATTCACAGTTTATTTGAGAGATATATTTAAGGACGATATCAAATCACTTGAATACATATCAAATCATCTGGATCAAATATATAACTCGTATTTAATGTTCATGTTTGATATGCAAACTACCACTAAAATGCAGTCTATCATTGGCAAGTATAAACCGAAAGAGTATCAGACATATAAACCTAAAAACATCACAAACTTTATGTATTACAACAACCAATTCAACTTTTATCATCAAAAGAAAGATTTTTTGTATAATATTGATGATTTAACGTACAAAATGATGATTGATGATTGTATATTTATATTTAACCTTTTGTTTGAAGCATCAAAATCAAATGTAACATCCGACCCAAAATATCTGAAAACATTATTGACATACTTGACAGACAACACTTTCAGAATGACAAAAAAAGATTTGGATTCACAGACTGGTCCTATTGATGTCGATTGATCACAGGAATACAGTTTCAACTCTTCCAAGCATACCACTCATGCTGCAGGTTCTATAATGGATGTGTGGTTTAAGAGTCTTGTCAAACATTACTTTAGGTACTTTGTATGCAGTGGGAGTACGTACCTTTAGAACAGCTACACCGTTCTCATCAGAACGTGCAACACCTGTATTCTCGTATTCACTATACGCAACCCAAGGGTTGTCAACTATTTGAGCATTGGGTTCTGCAGCCCAATAAATGACATTCACGTTGGGGGCAACTTTAACAGTTGCACTGGTATCTGCGTCTTGTGGTGTTTTTGGTGTCAGTGAACCACATGGATACACGGTCTTTCCCAAAAATGGCAGATAATAATCCCTTGAGAATATGTGTACTATTCCTGCAACACCCACCAAGACATATACTATAGGCTCAAGGATTGCAAACGTATTTTCAGCAAGAAGTTGAACAAAGTTGAAATTGAACATTCCAACAAGTCCCCAATTCAAAGCACCTATAACAATCAAAGTAAGTGAAATCATTTCCAACCATGCACTCAACATAATATTCATTTTTACATATATGTAATATTTTATTCGAAATATATTCTAGACAATGCTAAAATCGTTTTTTGAAGAATTGCTTGTCATTTATCCGAGTTTAGCATCATTTCTAGGAGATAGAAAGAGCGATAGTAAAGTAGAAGTCAGCATATCTCCTGTGTTTATAAGAAAATTGACACAAATATTGAAAAAATATCAAACTCGTCTTGATTCATATATACCTAAATCTCAAAACGATACATTGGACTGTAAAACTCTTGCATATTTGATTAAATTAAGCGCGGAAGCGTTGCAATTTAACTTCCACTTAATACCTTTATCAAGCTTTTCAAACCCAATATTAGAGTTTACATTCATGGAAAAAACTGTATATCCAAAAAATCATCAAAATATGATTTTGAGACACAGATGTTACATTAAGTTTATTCAACAGGCCGTTGTTAACATGAAACAAGGTATAAAACAACGTTACGTAATCCCCAAACGTATTTGTAAGCAAGTAATTGCAGACATTGAAACGTTCATTGATACTAAAGGATACATATGTAACAAAGCAATTAGTCAGTTTTTAGAATTGAAATACAAGCCGCATTTGAAGCGTATATTAGATTTTCTTAAAAATGAATATTATGATAATTGTAGTGAAAGCATTGCATGTAAAGACCTTCCCAATGGTATGGCAATGTACTCATATCTTTTGAGATCTAATGCTACTTTAGATGTTTCACCTGAATACGTTCATAAACTCGGTCTCAAAGAAGTTGCAAGAATCAAATCAGAATTAATTAAACTTGCATCAAAAAAATTCAAATCTAAAAGTGACAACCTTGTTGAATTTATTAAAATGGTTCAAAGTGATCCAAAGAATTATTTCCAGACAAAAGAACAAGTCGTTCAAGCATATCTTCAAGCAAGAGAAAAGATACGAAAGACAATGATGCCCAAGTTATTTTATGATCAAGTTACAACTTATGAAATTCACCCTGTGCCAAAAATGCTAGAATCTTCTGCAGCTGGAGCATTCTTTTATCCTGGAAATATGAAGCGTCCAGGTCGTTTTTTTATTAATTTACGCGATGTCAAAGAAAACCCAAAATATACAGTTGAAACTTTGGCAATTCATGAGGGTGAACCAGGTCATCATTATCAGTATCAATACATGTTGGAGAATAATGTACCTCTTTATCGTATTTTTTCAAACGATGGCACAGCTTTCGCAGAAGGATGGGCTTTGTACACGGAATCACTTTCGTTGTCTAAGAATAAATTTGATAACTTTGGTCGTTTGACATATGAGATGTTTAGAGCCGTTCGATGCGTAGTCGATACAGGTATACATGCTTTTGGGTGGACTTTTGAACAAGCATTGGATTACATGAAACAACATCTTGCAATGAAAGAAACAGAACTTATTACCGAGTTAGAGCGGTACATCTGTATTCCAGGACAAGCAATTGCATATAAAATTGGCGAGCAATTTCTACTTCAACAACGGGAAAAGTTTTTGAAGCGGAAAAACAACAATATAAAAGATTTTCACAAACGTGTTCTCGAAAACGGTGTTTTACCCTTATGCATTCTAGAAGATGTCATTAATGTATGAGCAATACGAATAAAAATATCAGTATATTTAAAAACATGAAAATTTCAATTGAAAAAATGTATGCATTTGTCAAAAGAAATAAAGACTCTGAAGATCCCAAAAAGAAACAACGTGCAGCTATATTTTTGAAGTATTTGAAAGACAATAACTATGTTGCTAGTATTATACAGCGTGAAAAATTAATTCAAGAAAGCATAAGTATTGAAATGAAACTAGGTGCATTAGACCGTATTGCCAAGACTGTGGTTGATGTAGATGTCCGCAAAAAATAATAATCACTGTTTAAATTAAGTAATATGCTGAGATCAACAATGTCTTACAATGATTTTAATATTCTTATAGAACATTTGAATAGTTTATCTTTATTTCAAACTGCTGTGAAGAAGATATATACTTATAACAGGGTTTTATCATTAGACCATGCAAATAAAAATACATTTTATATACATACCGGAGAACCAGTTCATGTTGTAACATACATTGATGGAGAAAAAGAAACATCAAATACTTGCAATCCAGGGGATTTTGTTATATCTGGTATCAATGGAGAAATGTATGTAATCCCGCCACATAAACTTCCTAATAATTATAATTTGGTTGATGAAAAACTAATTACACGACAACAACCACGAAAAATTGCACGAATAACCAAAACATTGCTTAGAAAATTAGGTTTGAAACAAGAAATTAAATTCATTGCAAGCTGGGGCGAATCAATGGTTTTACAATCAGGTGATGTCCTTGTAAAAGAAGACGAAAACAAATACTACCGTATTGAAGGTAGAATATTTAAAAAAACTTATACTTTGAATAAGTAGTTGATTATGTCATTTTTTTAAATGCACTAGCTCTCTTTCCAGGTGTTTTATATTTTATTGTAGCGATTTTGTTATGTCCGGATAGTACTGTAATGAGTGAAACAAAGGCCAAAACGAAAGCCAAAATCCTCAACCAAGCAAATATCTGAACCATATCAGGACCAAAATCTCCTGCACATTTGCATCGCTTAGCTTCAATATCAGATACATATTTGAACGTGATAAATATAAACATTATAGTAATACAGAAGTACACAAGTGATAATACCATCAGAACGTTGGCATATTCAGCTACATCTTTGACCATAATTCCAAATACAATAATGATCATTGTGACGATAATATAGAATACAAGGAAGTAATAGTTTGGAGTAATTGCACATTCACATTCTATTTCTTTTAATCTTGCGAGATATATGTAAATCCATACGACAAAAAATATGTTTAGTATCTGCCACAACATTTTTAACATATTAACAGAAATTTTATTTTTGACACGATATTGTACCTTTATCTTTATCTATATTCACTGTGCACCCTTTTTCAATAGCCATGGCAATAGTTTCATCGGTTATAATTTTAGAAGGGTCCAAAAACGTCATTTGTTGCTCGTTAGGTCTAAAATCGACATTTCTAAAATTCTCCTGTATATTCGGTGATGCAAGTAGCTCACGTGTACCTGATCTTACAAAATGTTCAGTAATCTGTTTACAAACCAATTCTCCTTGGGCGGTATATATGCACGACATTTATTATATTATAAACATATTTATCTATAAATAAATTGAAAAGATAACAAACTAACACAAAATATGAAAAGTATCAATGCGATAATCAACAGAACACGAATTAAATGACTGTGTTTGTTCCTGTCTATCCATGAGACTCTTGCAGCTGGTCTTGGTACATAATCTGGGAATCTTGTGGTGTATGATGTTTGTGATTTAGGCCCAGAGTACGCTGGTGTATCTTTGGTTTGCTCGTAATACACATTCTGTGACGATTCAAAATATTGCGCAGGGAGCTGCGCGTTAAAATCAATATTTGCCATTATTAATATATAGATATAATCATCTACGTGATAATATAATAAATGTATGAAAAATCGTCAACAATTCCCACAGAAGTGTTTAATCTTGCAATTGACAGCAAATACAGAGACATACGATATTATCCCGATCCAAACAAATATGTTATTAACTTTGATATCGTATTCAAAAATGTTGTTTCTGTTGAATTAGTGTTTGCTCTGTACGAAAAAATATCGACAGATTACTACATTAACTTGTGCATCGAAGAATTAACTCCCAACCTGCATTCAAATTCGAATCCGGTCAAAGGATCGTTTACACAATTGCCAATAATAGATAGTCTTAACAAATACGATCAAAACATGTTCAAATCTATAAAAATGTTTGATAAACCTGTTGCAAAGTTTCATAAAATGTCTATATCGTTCTTGAACCCCGATGGTGGTCTTTATCCTATACGTGACCATTTCCTGAGGTTTGAAGTCACATGCCTCAAATCACAAGCAGTGACCGAATGGCGTAATTTTGAAATCATAAGCAGAAGCGTCAACATGTTCCAAGCAGCTCAAGAATGGAATCCAT